>Ga0315326_10000054_pt1 | contig 44093 bp, 46 predicted proteins | sample M180m32315metaG_FD_203457 | JGI IMG/M metagenome (GOLD analysis project Ga0315326, IMG submission 203457) | Ammonia-oxidizing marine archaeal communities from Monterey Bay, California, United States - M1 80m 32315 | ecosystem: Environmental > Aquatic > Marine > Coastal | place: USA: California... | reverse complement strand
TCCATTAACGTACATCAAACCTAAATTACATCTAGCCATTGAATAGCCTTGTATAGCAGCAGATCTATACCATTTTATTGCTTCTTTATAATCTTGATCTACTCCATTCCCTCTATGATACATCCAAGCTAAATTATATTGAGCATGAACTAATCCCTGTTTAGCAGCAAGACGATACCATTTTTCTGCCGCCACACCATCTTGGAGAACTCCATCTCCTCTGTCATGCATCATACCAAGACTATATTGAGCATTAGCATTTCCTTGTTCTGCTAGTGGTTGCCATTCTTTTAGAGCAGTAGCAAAATCTCCTGATCTAGCAGCAGCTAACCCTTTTTTATAATCTGCTGAGTATGAACTTGAAAACACTCCTAAAAAGAAAAATAAGAATAATATAAATATTTTACACATAATAAAAAGTGTATAGAAAAAATCACAGAAAATATACCTGGTACTTTTAATTATGAAATAATTTTCTAATTTATTTAATCATTAATTAAGAGGATTCTATATGGTGGGAACGAGAGGATTCGAACCTCCGACCTATTGATTAGGAATCAATTGCTCTATCCAGCTGAGCTACGTCCCCGTGCTTACCAACCGCACATACGTTCCCACTTAATTATTTATTTAGCTTAAATAATATACTTTTAACAACTATTATTAATACTTTAATAAAACCTATTCATTAATATTTTCTTTAAAATTGATGTTGTCTAGTTATTATTCATAAAGTATAGTCAAATTTCTGAATAATTTTGAATTGAAAAATCATAAGGGAGTTTAATATGAGTGGTCCGGTGACATATGAGCGTAAAGAAAATATAGGAATTATTACTGTAAATAATCCTCCAGTAAATGCATTATCCCAAGCCGTAAGGGCTGGTTTGTCTGACTGCTTGAAAGAAGCTCTAAACGATTCTTCAGCTGAAGCAATAATTGTAACTGGAGGTGGAAGAACATTTATGGCTGGCGCTGATATTTCAGAATTTGGAAAACCTACAATGAGTCCTGATTTAAATTCAGTTATATTTGAGTATGAAGATAGTAGTAAACCAACTATTGCTGCTTTACACGGAACTCCATTAGGAGGAGGACTAGAAGTTTCTATGGGATGTCATTATCGCGTAGCAAATTCCAAAACTCTACTTGGGTTGCCTGAAGTTAAACTGGGCCTATTACCAGGAGCAGGAGGAACACAAAGACTACCTAGATTAGTTGGACCAGAATTAGCTCTAGAAATGATTACAAGCGGAAATCCTATTCCCGCAAATAAAGCTATGAAAGAAGGTTTAGTTTCAGAAATTTATGATAATAATTCACATGAAGAACTAATAGATAATGCTATTATATTTGCTAAAAATATTCTAACCAATAATACTCATTCAAAATCAAGAGAAAAAACCGAGAAAATCAGCAATATATCGCCAGATATATTTGATAATGCTATTAAAAAAATTACTCCAAGACTTAGAGGACGTAAAGGACCGCTTCGATGCATAGAAGCTGTAAGAGGCGCAGTTGACCTAAATTTTAAAGAAGGCATCAAAAATGAAAGAGACCTATTTAAATTATGTCACGACTCAGATGAATCTGAAGCATTAATTCATTCCTTCTTTTCTGAAAGAATGGCTAATAAAATTCCAGGAATGGATAAGAATACTCCTTTAAGAACTATTAATAAAGCTGTTGTTATTGGATGTGGAACTATGGGCGGTGGAATAGCAATGAGTTTTGTAAATGCAGGTATACCCGTAAGCATTATAGAAACAACATCTGAATTTCTTGATAAAGGAATGAATATAATTAAAAATAACTATGCAGCAACTGTATCCAAAGGAAGATTATCTCAAGAAAATATGGGTAAAAGAATGAATCTTTTGACTCCTACACTTGATTGGGATGTTATAAAAGATGCTGACATAATTATTGAAGCAGTTTTTGAGGAAATGGAAATTAAAAAAGAAATATTTACAAAAATAGATAGTTTAGCCAAAGAAGGAGCTATATTAGCATCAAATACTTCTACTTTAGATATTGATGAAATAGCTAATGCCACTAATAGACCAGAAGAAGTTGTAGGCACTCATTTCTTCAGTCCTGCTAATGTAATGCGACTATTAGAAATAGTTAGAGGAAGCAGAACAAAAGTAGATATTTTAGCTACGTTAATGTCGTTAGCAAAGAAAATTAAAAAAGTAGGTATTATCGCAGGAAATTGTGATGGTTTTGTTGGAAATAGGATGTTCCATCAATATATTATGCAAGCACATTTATTAGTCGAAGAAGGGGCCACGCCAGAACAAGTAGATTCTGTTGCAGAAAACTGGGGTTGGGCTATGGGGCCTTTTGCTGTTAATGATTTAGCTGGTAATGACGTAGGTTGGTTAATTAGGAAAAGACATAAAGCAGAAAACTACTATGAGGGGAAAAAATATGCTTCCGACGTTGCCGATCGTTTATGTGAATTAGGAAGATTTGGTCAAAAAGTGGGTAAAGGTTTTTACAAATACGATCCTAAAACTAGAAAACGGGAATCTGATCCTGAAGTTCATAAAATTATAGATGACGTAAGGAGAGAAAAAGGTGTTAACCCGAGAGAAATTTCTGATAATGAAATTCTTTCTCGACTTCATGGAGCATTAATAAATGAAGGCACACGCATTCTAGAAGAAGGCCATGCTTTTAGGGCATCTGATATAGATGTTTGTTATGTAAATGGCTATGGTTTTGCTGCACATAGAGGAGGACCTATGTGGCAAGCAGATAAAATGGGAGTAAATAAAATAGCTAAAGAAATAAACAATCATAGAAATGCTGATAATTTATCTTGGCCTGAATCTAAGTTAATGAATAAATTAGAAGAATCTAATGGAAAACTTAGTGAATTTATTCCTGACACATCCAACCCATCAAAAAGAAGCTAAAGGAGAAATAAAATGAGAGAAGCAGTTATCGTATCTACAGCAAGAACACCTATCGGAAAAGCCTATAGAGGGGCATTTAATAACACTCATGGAGCAGTTTTAGGGGCACACGCAATAAAATATGCTATAGAAAAAGCAAATATTGATCCGTCTGAAGTTGAAGATGTAATAATGGGCTGTGGCACACCAGAAGGAGCAACCGGCGTAAATATTGCTAGGCAGTCAGCAATTAGAGCAGGTCTACCCGTTTCTACAGCCGGAGTTACAGTAAATAGATTTTGCTCATCAGGTATGCAGACTATTGCTATGGCAGCACAAAGAGTAATTGTAGATAATGTTCCTGTCGTAATTGGTGGAGGGTTAGAATCTATAAGTCTAGTGCAAAACGATCATGCAAATAAACACCATATTCATGAAGACTGGATTTTAAATAATAAACCAGAGTTATATATGAGTATGCTAGATACTGCCGAAGTAGTGGCAGAAAGATATAATATTTCAAGAGAAGCTATGGATGAATTTGGTTTACAAAGTCAGCTTAGAACTGCTGCGGCTCAACAAGCAGGTAATTTTGATGAAGAAATAGTTCCTCTAAAATCTACTAAATTAGTTCAAGATAAAAAAACTGGTGATATTTCTGAAGTTGAAGTTTTTCTTGAACAAGATGAAGGAGTTAGAGCAGATACTAACAAAGAAGGTTTAGCTAGCCTTAAACCAGTTTTAGGAGAAGATAAAACAATAACTGCTGGAAACGCTAGTCAATTATCAGACGGCGCATCCGCATGCGTAGTAATGGATTCTAAGCTAGCAGAACAGAGAAATATTGAACCTCTTGGAACATTTAGAGGTTTAGCAGTAAGTGGTTTAGAGCCAGATGAAATGGGAATAGGGCCAGCTCTTGCTGTGCCAAGACTTCTAGAAAGAAATAATCTTAAAATGGATGATATTGATTTGTGGGAATTAAATGAAGCTTTTGCCGTTCAAGTTTTATACTGCAGAGATAAGTTAGGTATTCCAAATGAAAACTTGAATGTAAATGGCGGAGCAATAGCGGTTGGACACCCCTATGGAATGTCTGGTTCAAGATTAGTTGGCCATGCATTAATTGAGGGCAGAAGGCGTGGAGCTAAATTTGTTGTAGTAACAATGTGTATAGGTGGAGGTCAAGGAGCTGCTGGATTATTTGAAGTAAATCCTGCTAGCTAATAATTAAATTAAGGCCTCAAATATATTTGAGGCCTTAAAAAACTAATTTTAGGCGGTTCCAGATATAGTAACGCCTCCATCCATAACTATAGTTTGGCCAGTAATAAAACCTCCTGAATCAGATGATAGCAAAATTGCTGCACCGGCAACTTCATCTGGAATTCCTATTCGCCTTAATGGAGCATTTTTTTCAACATTTCCTAAAATCTCAGGGTTTTCCCATAATGCTCTTGCAAAATTAGTTTTTATTATACCTGGCAATAAAGCATTTACATTAATATTCTTTGGACCCCATTCAACAGCAAGCGATCTAACTAATCCCAAATCAGCTGTTTTAGATATTGAGTATGCGCCAAGAACATCGCTGCCAGTTATTCCAGCTATAGAAGAAATAACTATTACTTTTCCTCCTCCTGCTTCTGCCATCTTAGGAATAATCATATTAGAAAGCCAAAGATTTGATTTTACATTATTATTCATAACCTTATCGAAGGCTTCATCTGTAATTTTAGCTAATGGGCCATAATAAGGATTAGAAGCTGCATTTAATACTAAAATATCAACCTTACCCAATTTTTCGTAAGATACATTACAAAGATTTTGTAAGGCATCTTTACTTGAAATATTACATTCTTCTGCATAAGCCTCTCCACCTAATGCCTTAATTTCTTCTACCACTTCATTACAAGCATCTATTTTTCGACTTGAAATCATTACTTTGGCTCCATACTGAGCCATCCTAACAGCTATTGCTTTTCCTATACCTCGGCTAGAACCAGTTATTACGGCTGTTTTTCCTTTTAAATCAAATAATGGGTTATTGTCCATTGCTATACCTTTCATTCTTTATTTATAAATATTTTCAAATATGTTAGCATTTGATCATATTCATAATTTGAAAAAGTGTAAAATGGAAAAGTATAATAAAGTAACTAAACTAGATAATTTTAAACCAAAAAATAAAAACTTAACTGAAAGAAATTTAAGGATACAGTTAGCCGCAGCATATAGAATATTTAATCATTTAAAGTGGGATTATTTAATTTATGGGCATATAACTGTAAGAGTTCCTGGGCCTGAAAAACATTTTTTAATTAATCCTTTTGGCTTACGTTATGATGAGGTTACCGCTTCAAATTTAGTAAAAATAGATTTGGATGGCAATATAGTTGAAGAAAGTGAATATCCTGTTAATCCTGCTGGATTTATAATTCATTCTGCAATTCACTCTACTAGAGAAGATGCACATTGTGTAATGCATACGCATACACCAGCAGGTATGGCGGCGGCGGCTTTAAAAGAACCAATAAAAAATATTGATTTTGATAGCACATCATTAACTAACCAAATTGCTTTTCACGACTTTGAAGGTGTAACTGTAAGGACGGAAGAATGTAAAAGATTGTCAGATAATTTAGGAAAAAAAAGTGTTATGATTCTTAGAAATCATGGTTTGTTATCAGTAGGCTCAACTATACCTCATGCTTTTATTAGACTTCATTCACTTGAAAGAGCATGCCTTGTTCAAACTTTAGCTAGATCTACAAATGAAGATTTAATTGAAGTTTCAGATAATATAGCAAAATCACATGCAAATGAAATTGAAAATTCTGATAAAGGTGAACTAGCTTTTAATGCTATGATGAGATTAATGGAAAAAATAGATCCCTCATATAAAGACTAATTTATATAAATGCCTTTAACTCTTTTAATATTTCTTCAGCATCTATATTATGTGGAAAGTGAGTATAATATTTTCCATTTTTATCCATTAAATATATAAAAGCTGAATGGTCAATTGTATATTCTAAATCAGAATCTTCTAATAAAACTTTTTTCTTGTATACTCTCCAAGAAAAAGCTGCTTTATCTACCTCTTCTTGACTACCTGATAGTCCAATTATTTCTTTATGAAATATATTTGCAAATTCTGATACCTTTTCATAATCATCTCTCTCTGGATCTAAAGTAACAAAAACAGCATTGATTTTATTGCTATCTTTATCTAAAGAATCCAAAACACTACTAATCATTGTTAAACCATATGGACAAATATCCAGGCAGGATGCAAAGCCAAAAAATATTAATAATGGTTTGCCTTTGAAACTTTCAATATTATATATTTTTCCATTTTTACCTATTAAATCAAAATCTCCTCCTATACTCACATCTTGTTTCGATTCTAAATTAACTTTATTTTTACTATCTAGCTTACTAAAATAGAAAAAATCTAATAGTAAAAAAAAAATTACTAAGACTAATGATATACCTATACCTCTTTTTATTCCTGTTAAAAAAGGCGATTTCATTTTCTATATAAACCTTTCATAAATATTCTTAGAGTTATAAATTATTTTAGGTAATAAATTAATAAATCTCACTCTGCATATTCCATCTAAAAAATCAAACCTACTTACTGCTAAATTATCAATCCAAAAGGGTAATGTATAATTTGGATCAGCCCTAATAGCATGAGCAATAGCTGCTTTTATAGGCCCTCCATGAGAAAATATAACTATATCTCCTTCTTTCCTGGTTTCCATTATATTTTCAATACCCGCAATTACACGATTATATAAATTATTATAACTTTCTCCTCCAGGAGGAGTATATTTTGGGTCACATAACCAAGTTGGATGAAAAACATTTAATTGTTTAGTAGTTTCTTCTAACTTTTCATATTTAAGCCCTTGCCACTCCCCAAGATTTTGCTCTCCAAAATTTTTGTCAATACGATAGTCTTTATATTTAAATCCTTCTTTAATAGTAGCATCCATGGTTTTAATAGTTCTTGTTAAATGTGAAGAATATACATACGCATTTTTAGGCAAGATATCAGATAATACCTTGTATGAATCTTGGTCACTTACATCGCAGTCTACATCGTTATTTCCATAACAACATCCATTATTTCCTATAACAGGGGCATGTCTTACCCACCAAAATCTAATTTCAGACAATACTTTTTACTCCGCATTTCCTAATAATAATCCTTTTTTTTTAGCATAGGAATAAGAATACAATAATAAACTTATTCCAATAAATATATATAATAAATTTATAAAACAAGCTTTTAATAATAGATCAATTTGAAAAATTCCTTCAAAAAATGTTAGGCGCATTCCTTCAAATACATACGTAGCAGGAATTAACATTGAAACTGGCTGAAGCCATTCTGGTAAAATACTTACTGGGTAGAATACTCCACATAAAGGTTGAATAAAAAATAGCGCTGCCCATGCAAAAGTCTCAGCTGATAAACCAAAGCGAATTAATAAGGCACAGATTGCTAATCCAAAGGACCAGCCCATAACTAATAAATTAACGAAGAATAATATAAAACCTATTCCGTAAGAGGGTATTTGAAAATCAAACAAAAAATAAGCTGCGAGAGCTGCTCCGCCTACACCAATAATTGTTCTTAAAAGGCTGGCAACTATTAGTGATAGAATTAATTCCATTGGTTTTAAAGGAGATACAGCTATATTTCCTAAGTTTCTAGACCAAAGTTCTTCTATAAAGGATAAAGTTACGCCCAATTGTCCCCTAAACAAGGTGTCCCACATAATTACTGAAGCAATCAAAACGCCTGAGGCTAATAAAAACAAATTAGAGTTCTGTGAAAGGAATTCACTCATAAATGCCCACAAAACCATATTTAGAAATGGCCAGTAAATTAATTCTAAAACTCTAGGCCATGAGACCATAAATAAATAAATATGTCTTAGTATCATTGCATAGATTCTTCTAATAAATAATATCATTAAGTATTATACTCTGTCATTTCTAGCCAATTGTAAAAAAACTTGTTCTAGGTTTTCTCTATTATAACGATTTATTAAATCTTTCGGCGAACCATGATCAATTACTTTACCTCGACCCATCATAATTACATTATTACACATCCTTTCCACTTCAGGCATATTATGAGAAGCAAGTATGAATGTTGCTCCAGTCTTATTTTTATACTGTTCTAAATATGTGCGAATCCAATCAGCATGATCAGGGTCTAAGGAAGCGGTTGGTTCATCTAAAAAGAGTATTTTAGGATCATTAATCAATGATTTAGCAATTGATACTCTAGTTTTCTGACCAGCTGAAAGCCTACCTACTCTTCTTTTTAATAATTCTCTAATACCTAAGTCTTGAGATAGTTTTTCTATTTTCAAAGATAAGTTTTTAACACCATAAATATGTCCAAAAACTGTAAGGTTTTGTAATACCGTTAATTTATGAGGAAGCTCAACAAATGGTGAAGCAAAATTAATTTCTTTAGATATCTGATTTCTATACTTATAAATATCTTTATTTAAAATATTTATTTTTCCAGAAGAACTTTTCAATATTCCCATCAGCATCATAATTATAGTAGTTTTGCCTGCTCCATTACTACCTAGTAAACCTAGTGTATGAGATTTTTCTACTGAAAAAGTTATATCTTCGACAGCTGTAATATCTCCATAACTTTTAGATACATTTTCAACTGATACGACTGTATCTACAGGTAAGTTAGTCATTTTATTATTTAGCAAAATATAAACCCATATTACTTATTTTTATAAAATTTTATATATTTTAAAATTAATGGTGAAAGAGATAATATTGATAAACCAGACAAACCTATAATTATTTTTATAGAATCATAGCCTTTATAACTTAAAATATCTCCGGAAATAAATACTTCACTCGCTCCTTCTCCCAACAGAGCATATACAATTGTTCCCGGTATTATTCCTATAAATGTAGTAAAAGCATAAATTTTAAAACGGATTCCTAATATTGCAGGAGCTATATTTACAAATACAAAAGGAAATATTGGCATAAGCCTCATAAATAATAAATAAGAAAGAGCATTATTATTTACTCCGTCTTCTATTTTTTGAAAGATACTTTTTTTAGCAATAATTTTATTTCTAAAAAAATCTCTTAAAAGATTCTTTGCCATTAAAAATATTATACATGCGCCTATGGTTGCCGATATAATTGCTAAAAAGCCACCAATTTGCCATCCAAATAAATACCCACCAGATACAGTTAATAACCAAGCTCCGGGTATAGAAAAAATAACTGCTATTATATAAATCAATATAAATAAAAGTGATGCAAAGTAAAAATTAGCTTCTATATAGCTTACTATATAGTCATGGTGCTGGTTAATTAAATCGATATTTAGTACAGAAAAAAGCCCACTATAGTTAAGTAATATTATTACAAATAAAAAAGTTGCTAATAAAATTAATTTCCAATATTTTCTCATTTAAAACAAATATACCATTTTATTAAAAAAGATAGTGCTATAATTTAATAAATATAATATACAAAACTTTCCATATATACTTAGATATTAAATACATACTTTAAATTTTTTAATATATCAGTATACTTCGGATAAACTAACATGAGACTTATATAAAGATGGAGAAATTAAGATGAAACGCACATTCCAACCTAGTAGACTTGTTAGAGCAAGACGCCATGGCTTTAGATCAAGAATGGCTACTAAAAATGGAAGATTAGTTTTAGCAAGAAGAAGAGCAAAAGGTAGAAAAGTTCTATCTGCCTAGCTGATAATGATGTCTTGTGATATACAATCTATAAAAAAAAGAGCGGATTTTATTAAACTCTCAAAAGAAGGACTATCGTCTCCACAAGAAGGTCTTGTACTTCAAGTCAAAAGTAATAAAGAAAGCTCCAAACATCAAATAATTAGATTTGGTGTTACAGCGACAAAAAAAATTGGTAACGCAGTAATTAGAAATAAATGTAAAAGAAAATTAAGAGTTTTAGCAAAAAATGTTTTGTTGAAACATGCTAAAGAAAATAGTGACTATGTTTTAATAGCTAGAAATACTACTTATAGTAGAAATATAAACCTACTAAAAACCGATCTATTAAATGCACTAAAAGAAACAAAGTATATAAAAAATAATATATAATATACTAATATTCCATAAGGATATGTAATGGGTGATCAAAAAAATTTACTACTTGCAATTTTAGCCTCTCTAGTTGTTTTGCTAGGTTTTCAATTATTATTTCCTACTGAAAAAGCCCCTCAAAATAGTTCTGTTCAAGAAAAAGAAAATTCTTTTGCTCCTATTCCAGATGTTGTTACAGAAATGCCGAAAGCTAGAAATGAAATTATAAGCGAAAGTGAGAGAATTAATATTAATAATCAATATATAACTGGGTCAATTACTCTTACAGGTGCTAGAATTGATGATATTATTTTAAAAAATTATTTTATTGATCTTTCTCCAAATTCTGAAAGTGTTAAATATTTATCTCCCAAAGGCTCTAATGATTCATATTTTGCCGAATATGGTTGGGTGAGTACTAATAAGAGTATAGAACTTCCTGACTCCAATACTTTATGGACAAGCGATAAAAATATTATTAATCCAAACTCACCAGTAATTCTTAGCTGGGATAATGGAAGTGGTTTAATTTTTAAAAGGAAAATTAGTATAGATAGTGAATACATGTTTAAGATTGAACAAACCGTTATTAATAATACCTCTGAGGATATTAATCTTTATCCCTATGGTTTATTAAATAGAACTGGTTTTCCTAAGCTCTCCGGTCTATTTATCTTACATGAAGGGCCCATAGGCATATTAAATGATAGAGTGAAAGAGTTAGACTATGATGACTTAGAAGAAGAAAAAAAAATATCTGAAAAGTCTAATAATGGTTGGTTAGGCATTACGGACAAATATTGGTTAGCAGCTTTAATTCCTGATCAAAAACAAAACTTCGAAGGTTTTTTTCAAAGTTTTGATCAAGAAGTAAATATTAAATTCCAAACTAGTTATTTAGGGCCACAAATTAGTATTCCTTCTAAATCAAAAAGTAGTTACTCTTCACAATTTTATACTGGAGCTAAAGAATTACCTATATTAGATAAGCATGAGAAGAATGGTATTCCAATGTTTGATAAGGCGATAGATTTTGGTTGGTTCTATGTTATTACTAAACCGCTTGCTTATCTTTTAAATTTTTTCTCATCTTATTTAGGAAATGTTGGCCTTGCTATTATAGCTCTTACTATTTGTATAAGAATTATTTTATTTCCTTTAGCTAACAAATCTTTCAAATCTATGAGCAAAATGAAAGTGCTTCAGCCTAAAATGATGGAAATAAGAGAAAGATACGGTAATGATAAAGTACAAATGCAAAAAGAAGTAATGGCTCTATACAAGAAAGAAAAAGCTAATCCTTTAGCTGGCTGTTTACCCATATTACTACAAATACCTGTATTTTTCGCATTATATAAGGTTTTAACTGTTACGTTAGAAATGAGACAAGCTCCCTTCTATGGCTGGATAAAAGATTTATCTGTTCCTGATCCTTATTCAATTTTTAATTTATTTGGATTGATTCCTATTGATCTTCCTTCTTTTTTAATAATTGGCATTTGGCCACTTTTGATGGGAGCAACTATGTTTCTTCAACAAAAATTAAATCCTGCACCTCCAGACCCTGTTCAAGCTAAAGTGATGGCAATGCTTCCTTTCATATTTATATTTTTGTTTGCACAATTTGCTGCCGGATTAGTGCTATATTGGACGTGTAATAATGTTCTATCTATTGCCCAACAATGGATAATTATGAGAAAATTGGATAATGAAAAGCAAGCAAAATAATAGGTATATAAATTGAATGAAAATAAAAATTTAATTTTCTATCAGCAGGCAGAACACTATACAGCAGCAGCGGATATTTCCCATTTTCCTAAATTAGATTTACCTGAGGTATGTTTTGCAGGAAGATCCAATGTGGGAAAATCAAGTTTAATAAATTCTATTTGTACTAAACGGGCATTAGCTAGAACTTCCAATACACCAGGTAGGACACAGTTAATACATTTTTATAATATACAAAATAAATTATTTTTATCAGACCTTCCAGGTTACGGTTATGCTAAAGCCCCTAAGTCTAAAATATTTGAGTGGACAAAGCTAATGGAAAGTTACTTTAAAAACAGAAATAATTTATCAAGAGTTTTTATACTTATTGATGCGCGAAGAGGAATAAAGAGTTCTGACCACGACTTAATGAACCTATTAAATATTGTTGCAGTGAATTTTCAATGCATTTTAACAAAAATTGATAAAATATCTTCAACAGAATTAAATGAAGTTACTAAAAACACTTTAACTCAGACAGAAAATTATGCAGCAGCCTATCCAGAAATTATTAAATCAAGTGCTAATAAAAAGATAGGTATTGATAAAATTCACGAATGTCTTAATTTGATTTTAAATATTAATGACAATTCTAAGAAAGAATAATTATGGATAAAAAAGCAATAATAAAAAAAGTTTCTAATCTTCTTAGTACAGACCAGAAAGATATAGAAAATTACTTGAAAATTTTTCAAGAAAAGATAATTGTTATTAAATATGGTGGTCATGCTATGGGAGATAAGAAGCTAGCTCATACCTTTGCTGAAGATGTTACTATATTACAAAAATTGGGAATAAGGCCAGTTGTCATTCATGGGGGTGGTCCACAAATAGGTTCAATGCTAGCAAAACTAAACATAGAATCATCTTTTATAAATGGATTAAGAATTACCAATGAAGAAACAGTTGAAATTGTAGAAATGGTTTTATCTGGTTCATTAAATAAAGATATTGTTAATAAGATTCATTCTGCAGGAGGCCTTGCTCTAGGTTTATCAGGTAAAGATGCTAAATTAATATTAGCTAATAAGCTTAAGGATAAATTTAAAGATCCAGAATCAAATATAGAAAAATTTTTAGATATTGGGTTTGTTGGCAAACCGCAGAAAATTGATCCTACAATAATAAATATAGTTACGAATAATTCAATGATTCCAGTAATAGCGCCAGTTGGCTTTGGTATTAATGGTGAGACATATAATATAAATGCAGACACAGCAGCAGGTGCTGTAGCCAGCTCATTAAAGGCAGAAAGAATATTATTGCTCACAGATGTTAAAGGGGTTTTAGACTCAGAAAAAAAATTAATCCCAAGTATTTCAGTTATTCAAGCAGAGTCCATGATAAATAATAAGGTGATAACTGGAGGAATGATTCCAAAAATTGAAACGTGTTTAGCAACAGTTGAAGCTGGGGTAAAAGCAGCAGTTATTATTGATGGCAGGTCGCCACATGCTATACTTCGCGAAATATTTACTACAAGCGGGTCTGGAACAATGATTGAATAAAATAATATATAGTAATTTAAATTTAAAAATAATAAAGCACTGGGTTTTTGATTTAGATAATACTTTATATCCTGCATCAAGTAATCTTTTTTCTAAAATAGATATAAGGATGAAAAAGTTCATAATAAATGAACTAAATGTATCACCAGATGAAGCCTATTCCATTCAAAAAAAATACTATTTTAAATATGGGACTACTCTTGCCGGACTAATGAAAAATCATAATGTTAAACCAAGAGAATTTTTAGATTATGTTCATAATATTGACGTAAGTTCTTTAAAAGAAGACCTAAAGTTAAAAAAAATATTAAAAACCCTTCCTGGTAATACATATATTTATACTAATGGTTCTAAGAGCCATGCAATAAATGTAATGAAGAGGATAGGTATAAATAATTATATAACAAAAATATTTGATATCGAGAATGCTAATTATATTCCAAAACCTTCTATGATATCCCTAAAGTATTTTATGAAAAAATTTAATATTAAGGCAGAAGAAGCTATTTTTTTTGAGGATATTCCAAAAAATTTAATCAACCCAAAAAAAGCTGGTTTTCAAACTGTTTTAATAAAAAATAATTCTCACCCAGACAATAACACTAACATTTTAGAAAAGAAAAAAATGCAACATGATTTTGTTGACCATATTTCATTTGATATTACAGCATCACTAGAGAAAATTTACTTAGACATAAACAATTAAATAATTTAATTATTACTATAAAATAAATAGAAAGATAAAAATAATGAATGATAATACGAATTTTAAAATAGAAGACCTCAAAAATAATATAGAGTATATATGGGAAAATAAAGAAAATATTTCCTCTTCAACTCAAGGAAAAGAACGAGACGTAATTGAAAAATGTTTAGACTTACTAGACTCTGGGCAGGCTCGGGTTAGTGAAAAAATAGAAAAGAATTGGGTAGTTAATGAATGGCTTAAAAAAGCTGTGCTTTTATCTTTTAGATTATGGCCTATGGATTTAATTGCAGGTGGACCAGATAATGGCAATTGGTGGGATAAAGTCCCGTCTAAATTCTCTAAATGGAGTGCTAAAGATTTTCAAGATAACAATTTTAGAACTGTTCCAGGTTCTATAGTTAGATATAGTGCTCATATTTCTCCTGATGCTATATTAATGCCTTCATTTGTTAATTTAGGTGCTCGGGTAGGGTCTGGAACAATGATAGATACTTGGGCAACAGTAGGGTCTTGCGCACAAGTAGGAAAAAATTGCCATATATCAGGAGGTGTTGGTTTAGGAGGAGTATTAGAACCTCTTCAAGCTACCCCCGTTATCATTGAAGATAATTGTTTTATAGGAGCTAGATCAGAAATAGCAGAAGGAGTTATAGTTGAAGAAGGAGCAGTCATATCAATGGGGGTATATATAGGTGCTTCAACAAAAATTATTGATCGTCAATCTGGAGAAATATTTTATGGTAAAGTACCTGCTTACTCTGTAGTTGTTCCAGGATCAATGGAAACTAATTCGCAACATGATAATGGAAAATTATCACTATATTGTGCAGTAATTGTTAAAAGAGTTGACGAAAAAACGCGTTCAAAAACTTCTATTAATGAGCTACTAAGAGATTAAGAAAATTCACTATTCTTAATAGGCCTACTTAGTAACAAATCTGCCTCATGAATAGGATTAGCTGCATTAAATAATATATCATAAACAGAAGTTAAGATAGGAGCATCTATTTCTAATTCTTTAATTAAATTATAAATAGCTTTTGTGGTATAGTAACCCTCAGCTATAGTTTTTCTATTTGCAATAATTTTTTCAATTTTTTCTCCCTGTCCTATATCAATTCCTAAGGCAAAGTTTCTTGAAAGCTTGCTTGTACAAGTTAAAAGAATATCTCCTACCCCTGATAAGCCAAAAATAGATTCTTTTTTTCCACCTAATGCAATGCTTATTCTCATCATTTCAGAAATAGCTCTAGTTAATAAAGCTGCTCCTGCATTTTCTCCATAATTTAATCCTGAAACAATTCCTGAGCTAATAGCATAAACATTTTTAATAGCTCCTCCTAATTGAACTCCAATTATATCGTCATTAGGGTATAATCTGAAATTTTTAGATGATATATAACTGCTTACTTTTATAGAATTTGTAATGTTCTTTGAAGAAATAACTAATGCAGCAGGCTTATTATTTGCTACTTCATGAGCAAAAGAGGGACCGGAAAGAATATAATAATTTATATTTGGTAATATACTATTAATTATATCGCTTAATAATTTTCCACTAGAGATTTCTATTCCTTTTGAGCAAATAACTATTTCACATTTTTCATCTATATACTTTTTATGAGCACTAATTATTTCTCTAAAATTCTGTGCAGGCGTAACATAAAATATAAAAGGAGCAATTGCTTTAGATAAATTCTCAGTAGCATAAATATTTTTTTCTAAAACTATATCTTTTAAAAATAATGAATTTTTATTTTTTGAATTAATTTCATCTACAACTTCCTTTTCTTGTGCCCAAATTACAACACTACTATTTTCCAATCTAGCAAGTAAATTAGCAATTGCAGTACCCCAAGCGCCTCCTCCAATAACGGCAAATTTAAACTTCATAACAATTCTCTCCTAGTGGCCATCTTGCCTTAACATCAAATGAGTAATCTGTTATACGACCTAATAACCTGTGCTCAATGCCCGCCCAAGCTATCATTGCTCCATTATCAGTGCATAATGCTGGAGGAGGAGTAAATAATTTAAAATTATTTTCTTTAGTCATTTTTTTTAAAGTTTCTCTAATTTTACTGTTTGAAGCTACACCACCTGCTATAGCCATATTATTTGCGTTAGGATGATAGTTAGAAAAAATATCTATAGCTTTTTTAAGACGCTCCTCTATTATTTCACAAATTGTAAATTGAAAAGATGCTGCTATATCAGCTTTATCTTTATTACTTAAAGGTGATAGTTTTTCTGCTGTTTGTCTAACCGAAGTCTTTAATCCAGAGAATGAAAAATCACAATTATTGCGACCTTTAAGTGGTTGAGGGAATTTAAATCTTTCAATATCCCCATTGATAGATAACTTTTCAATTTCTGGACCGCCTGGATATCCCAAACCCAATAAACGGCCAGTTTTATCAAAAGCCTCTCCCATTGCATCATCTATAGACTGCCCTAATACTAGATATTTACCTGGGCCTTCAACAGACAAAAACATCGTATGACCTCCAGAAATTAAGAGTAATAAATATGGAAATTTTAATTTATGTGAAAGTCTTGGTGTTAAAGCATGACCATCCAAATGATTAATTGCTACAAAAGGCTTTTTTAAAGCTAAAGATATAGATTTAGCCGTAGTAAGGCCTACCAATAAACCTCCTAATAAACCAGGTCCAGCTGTTGCTGCAATAGCATCAATATCTTTAATTGATATGTTAGCTTTATCTATAGTATCCTTAATTACTTTGTCACAATGATCAATATGACTTCTAGCTGCCAATTCTGGAACAACACCTAAATATTCCTTATGAGTCTCTATTTGTGAATATATAGACTCCGATAATATCTCATGATTTGAACTTACTATAGCAGAAGCAGTTTCATCACAACTAGTTTCAATTCCTAATACAATCATAATACCATTATATATTATTATATATGTTTTTAAATAGTTTAAAATGTTATAAAATTAATTCATGTTGAATAATAGTATAATAAAAATTGGTACAAGAGGGAGTCCTCTCGCCTTAAGGCAAGCTTCTGAAATAAAAAAAATATTAAAAAAAGTAAAAATTATTAAAATTAAAACTACTGGTGATCAAATAACTAATCAACCCCTAGCTTCAATTGGTGGAAAGGGCCTTTTTACTAAAGAAATAGATAAAGAACTAATTAACAAGAATATAGATATAGCAGTGCACTCACTAAAGGATGTTCCTACTATAATTCCGAGTGAGTTTAATTTAACATATATCTTACCTAGGGGAGCAGCTGAAGACGTATTGATTTCAAATAATAATGTCAAAGATATTAATTCTCTTCCAGAAAAATGTACTGTAGGTACTTCTAGTCCAAGAAGATATGCTCAGATTAAAAGGATTAGACCAGATATAAAAATTTTTCCTATAAGAGGAAACATAAATACTAGAATTAATAAGGTAAAAAATAAAGAAGTAACAGCTACAATATTAGCTTTAGCTGGTATTAATAGACTTAAAATTAAAACACCATACTCTATTTTAAATTATAAAGAATGCATGCCAGCAGCTTCACAAGGAATAATCGGCATAAGTTATTTAAAAACGAACGCTGAAATTCAAGAATTATTAAATAATTTAGTCAATAAAGAAACACAATATCAGGCATTGGGTGAGAGAGCTGTATTAAATGTAATAAAAGGTGATTGCCATTCGCCAATAGCAGTAGCATCAAGTTTATCAAAAAATCAAATTACAATATCTGCTAAAATTTTTTCTTCTGATGGTAAAGAAATGATTGAAGACAATAAAACTGATATTATTAAAAATGCTGAAAACTTAGGTAATGATATCGGTAATAATTTGTTAAAAATGGGAGCTCTTAAGATACTTAAATTATGATAAATAATTCCTCAAAATCATATGTACTAATTCTTAGAGAAGTCGATAGAGCTAATTTGTTAAAAAAGCTACTAACGGAAAATAATATAAATGTGCTAGTAGAACCACTATATAAAATTCAACCTATTAAAATAAAGCCTATAAATTTTTTAAATTATCAATCTTTATTAATAACAAGCGTAAACACTGTAAAAATACTTTCTAAAGAGATAAATAAAAAAAAATTAAATAGTATCAAAACTTATTGTGTTGGAAAAGTAACAGAAAAATATGCTTTAGATGCAGGGTTTAATTGTATTAAAACAAATTCAAGTTCTGGAATAACACTTGCAAAAAATGTTATAAAAAAATCATTATATAAGGATAAAAAAGTATTAATAATTGGAGCAGATATTTTAGCATACGATCCTACTGAAATATTCAAAAAGGCGAACTTAGAAATTGAAAAAGTTAGTCTTTATAAAAAAATACCATTTTTAAGTTTAAGTGAAAAATGCTTACATTTACTGAACAAAAATAGAATTAATAATATTGTTATTTATTCTCCTGAATCTGCTAAAATTTTTTTAAAATTAGTAAAAAACTGCAATACTGAAAATATAATTATACACTGTTTAGGTAATAAAACTGAAAATATTTTATCTAAATATAACTGGAAAAAAATTCAGGTTATACGTAATACAGAATTAAAAAGCTTTGCCTACAAAATTATTAATAGTATCATATAAGTAAAACTTATATGGGACACTTATGAAAAAAAAAATAACCCAAAAACCTTTATCAGATACCGCAAAAATAGCGCAGCTTATTAAATCTCTTGGTGGCGCCAAGTCTATTCATAATTATCTTATATCCAAAAATAAAAATATAAAAATAGAGTCTATTTATAAATGGAAAACAAATGGAATTCCATATAGATATAGGTCTGAAATAAAAGAATTATCTGATAGTAATAGTGTCATTTTACCTGCAGATTCCTTTTCTAATAACAATATTGATGACAAAAAAGCTGAAATTATTTCCAATTCTAATAATAACTATAAATTGCATATAAAAAATAATATTTTTTTATATTTACTAATTATAATTTCTGCATTTTCTTTATTATATATTTTCTATAACACTAACAATGTTGATAAGCTTAACCAGAAAATACTAGTTATAGAAAAAGCATTAGTTGCAATTTCTTCTTCTAATGATAACCGAGATATAGCCTCTTTAAAAAAAATTAATCAAACACATAATGAGCTAATCAATAAGCATTCCAGAAAAATTGATGAAATCTCTATTACTAGTAATAAGGTTAGAGAAATTATTAATAAAATGGAAAAAGACATATCAAATCTAACATCGACAGAATCTCAGCACGTTAATTCTAACCAAAATAATTCTAGCTATATTCTATTTTATTTAATGGACATAAAAAATGATATTAAATTCTCTAACCCAAATTTGAGTCAAATTAATTACATTAGTGATTATTTTGAAAATGTTTCCTTACCTAGTGAAGTCGAATTATCACTTAAAAACCTTCGTAAATTAAGTAATATAGAGCTTATAGGGCATAAAAAAATTATAAAGAAAGTTTCTAGTGTTCTTTTAACTATAAATACTCCAATAAAAGAAAATATTGTTACTGAAAACACTTTTTTTGATAAATTTAAAAATTTAATAAAGATTACAAGAAAAAATAATGATGAAATAATTAATATAGATAATACCAATTCACAACTCAATAAAACTCTAAATAATCATAACTATAATCATTCTCTGCATGAATTAGAATTAATAAATAAGAAAAGTGGTCTAGATGAATCTATTCAAGATATAAAAAATATAAAAATTTTATATGAATCTGTTGATACCATCATTAAATGGCTAATATTTAAAGGTTAATAATAATATGCTTAAAATTTTTTCCTTATTTATTATACTTTCTGTAGTAGGTTATGTAACTATTTGGGTTAAGAAAGATCCAGGTGCCATTGCTATCGAATGGCATGGTTGGCTTATAGAAACTTCTGTTCCAATTATTATAAGTATTACGGTACTATTATTTTTATCTTCAATTTTTATTTACTGGATATTTAAAAAAGTATTTTCTATACCCAAAACTATTAAAGTAAATTACAAAACAAAGAAAACTAATAAAGCAAAGAATATTATTATTAAAGCCTTTTCAGCTAAAAGCATGGGAGAAATAGAACTTGCTGAAAAGTTATCTAAAGAAGCAAAATATTTAAATAATACTCCTCTAAAACTATTATTAGACACTGAGATCAATAATTATAGTGGTAATGAAAATACATATATTCAAGACCTTACAAAAATGTTGGATTACCCCGAAACTATGTTACTTGGGGTAAAAAACCTTTCAAATTTTTATTTTAATAAAGGTAACTTAAAAAAAGCTACTAAAATTATAGAGAGAACTCTTCATTCTAAAAATACTCCAAATTGGTTTTTTCTTACTGCACTAAAATTAAATATTTTAGATAAAAATTGGGAAGGAATTTTAAAAAATTTAAAATATATAGATAAATATACTAAAATTGGTAATGCTGAAATCAAACATATTAAAAGTAGAATCTACTTATTTAAAGCATCAGAAAATAATGAAGATAATAATACTATGAACTTCAAAGATATTGATTTATCTCTTAAATTTGACCCTTCATTTGCTCCATCTATAATTTTTAAAGCTAGGTTGTTATATAAAAAAGACAATAGATTAGGCTTAAATTATATTAAAAAATCATGGAAAAAATTTTCTCACCCAGATATAGCCAATTTTGTTTCAGAAATTTATAATGATAGACCTAAAAATGAGCTTTTAAATATTATAAAAAATCTAACTAAATTAAATAATAATACTTTTATAAATAACTTAGCCATAGCTAAAGTTGCTATATCAATTGGCTCTTGGTCTGTTGCAAGACAATCAATTAAAATCATTCCAGAAAAAGATTGGACTAAAGATGTTTATATTATGATGGCAGATCTAGAAAAAAAAGAACATGGGAATATTAGTAAATCTAATTATTGGATTAAAAAAGCTGAAAATGCTAATTTAGATTACGCTTGGGGATGTACTTCATGCACTTATGTATCTAAATCATGGTCACTAATCTGCCCTAAATGTAATAATGTTAATACAATAAAATGGCAACAATTTTCTCAATATGAAGGGTCTATTGATAAAAAAAATTCTATAGAAATGATTAAACCTAACGGCATAATTGGAGAATTAAAAACAGGAATAGAAAGATAGATTTATGAAAAAGTTTATTATTTTATTATTATTCTTCTTTTTATGTTCCTTATCTTACGCTCAAAATAGTATAGATATGATTATTATAGATAAATCTCAAAGAATTTTAAAGCTAATGAAAAATGGTATTATAATGAAAGAATATATAATAGATTTAGGATTTGATCCTATTGGCCATAAATATTTTAAAGGAGATGGCAAAACACCAGAAGGATTATACTTTGTAAGTAATAAATCAACTAATAGTGACTTTTATATATCATTGCAGGTTTCCTACCCAAATAAATGGGATAAAAGAAATGCAAGGCTTTTCAGCAAAGACGCAGGTAACTATATAATGATTCACGGAGAACCCAATTTAAAAAATAATACTCGAAATTTAAAAGATTGGACTAACGGTTGCATAGCTCTAAAAAACAAAGATGTAAAAGAAGTTTACGAACTTGTGTCAATTAACACTCCTATTTATATACAGCCTTAAATTATGAAGAAAAAATCCTCTCTTTTTCTTTAAAAGATTTTATTTCTATGCCATTAAAAGAGGGATCGGCAATAAATAATGTTGCTTGCTCTCCTTTTTGTCCTTTGAAGCGCACATAAGGCTTAATAATAAAAGTTACTTTTTTCTTTACCAGATTATTCTTAAAGCTATGCCAATCTGCCCAATCTAATATCAAACCAAAGTGTCTAACAGGAACATTTTTTCCATCCACTATATTAGCAATATCTTTCACATTAAATGATTCAGGAGACAAATGCGCAGTAATCTGATGGCCAAAAAAGTCAAAATCAAGCCATTTCTCATTTATTCTTCCTAAAGTGCAACCCAAAATTTCTGTATAAAATATTTTAGTATCTGTTAAATTTTTAACAGGGAATGCAAGATGAAATGGGGAAAGAATATTTTCCATAACAAACCTTTCTTTATTATTTATAGTTCTAGCAAATGTTTTGTAATCTCTCTATATAATTTTGCTGCTTGATTTCCTCCAGAAAGGTTTTTTACTTTTGTATTATCATCTTTTCCTACCCATATACCTATAATTAAATTATTTAGATAACCTATAAACCAAGCATCCCTTGAATCCTGAGTAGTACCCGTTTTACCTCCATATAATATATTTTTATTATTTAAATACGGCAATTTTGCGTTAATTGAAGTACCATTATCCATAGAAGATTTTAATAAATATCTTACAGAATTAACAACATTTTTATTTATAGATGCAGACCTTTTAGAATCTCTTCTAGTATATATTATTTTTTTATTTCTATCTGTTATTTCTTCTACTCCATAGATAAATGGTACTACTCCTCCAGAAGCAATTGCAGCATATGCATTAGTCATTTCAATTAATGAAATACTTTGTGTTCCAAGAGATAAAGACCTTTCAGGATTTAATTTTGATGATATCCCTAATTTTTTTGCCCATTCTATAATATTTTTCCTGCCAACCATTTCCTGTAATCTAATAGCGGCAACATTAGAAGAAATAGAAAAAGATTCTTCTAGTGTAATACTACCTAAATATTTTTTATTATAATTTTTAGGCTTCCAGCCATCTAAGTCTAAAGGTAAGTCTTCTATTGGATCTAAAAAACTAAAACCTAAATCCATAGCTGTTAAATAAGTAAATAACTTAAAAACTGAACCCGTTTGTCTCAGTGATTGTGTAGCACGATTAAATTTGCTTTTTGAATATGATTTGCCACCTAACATAGCTCTAATTGCACCTTTAGTATCCATAACTATTACAGCCACTTCAATCTCATTCCTATCTTTCAATATTTTTATCACTGCTTCTTCTATAATATTTTGAATATTTATATCTAATGTAGATTTAATTATTATGTCAGAGGTATTATTATAATTTTTTGAAGTTCTTCTTAATATCCAATCTGAAAAATAACGTGACTCTTGTGAAAAATATTTTTTTAATTTGAATAAATTTAGATTATTAGACGCATCATTAAATTCTAACTCTGAAATAAAACCAAGCTCTACCATTTTATTTAATACTAATAATGCTCTTTTCTTTGTCAAAATGGGGGAAGCCACCATATTTAATCTTGAAGGTGCCTTTAAAGCAGATACCAATATGGCTGACTCATAAATATTTAAATTAAAAGGCTCTTTATTATAATAGCTATTTGAGGCAGATTTTATTCCATAATTTCCAGAACCAAAATAAGCTCTATTTAAGTATAAAGCTAATATTTCTTCTTTCTCTAATAAAGCTTCTAGTTTAAAAGTAATAAATAACTCTCTAATTTTTCTGAAAATACTTTTTTTTGAATTTAAAAATGTTAATTTAGCTAGTTGTTGAGTGACAGTAGATCCACCCTGTTTATAACTTAGACTGGTAATATTTATATATAAGGCTCGTAAAATACCTCTAATATCTATGCCATAATGAGAATAAAATTTATTATCCTCCATAGCTATAACGGCATTTATTAAGTGTGGAGATATTTTTTCATAACCTATAAAAGATGAATATAATTCCCCATATACTGCTATACGGGAATCATTATTAGCATTAACTACTACTGATGGGTTTCTTAAATTTTGAGAGACATTTTTAAAATCTGGTAATGTTAACCAACAATATATTATTATTAAAAATATTAAAATTATAAACAAATAAAATAAATTAAATATAAAACGTCTAAAAATTAAAATTTTATAATCCTATATATCAATATTTTCAACTTCTAAAGCACGTTCTTGTATGAAATTTCTTCTTGGCTCAACTTCTTCGCCCATCAGTGTAGCAAAAACATTATCCGCCTCTGCGGCATCATCTATACTGACTTTTAATAGTATTCTTGCATCAGGGTCTAGAGTAGTCTCCCATAGTTGCTCTGGGTTCATTTCACCTAAACCTTTGTAACGCTGAATACCTAGCCCCTTTCTACCTTGGTTTATAGAAGTTTGATATAAATCTGAAGGGCCAGATATATTAAATGAATCATCTCCTTTTATTAATCTTGCTCCAGAAAAATAAGTCTCTTGAAGTTCAGCTGCATCTTTTTCTAATTTTCTGGCTTCTGAAGAATTTAAAATTGTTTTATCTATAATATATTCTGAAATTACACCTCTTCGATCATGCTTAAATATATATTTTTTTTCTTCTTCAATATATTCACCATGCCAACCATCTTCTCCAGCAATTGCAAACTTATTTAATGCCTTAGACACAAATTCTGCAACTACCTTAGCTTTTTCATTATCATCTAATAAATTTACGTCTAATGCACCACTAATAGCCATACGTTCAATCAAATCAATGTTTAAAGATTTAGAAAGTGCTTTTATAGAATAGTATTGTTTTTTTGCTGATAATATTAAAGATTTAAGGTCTGAAGAAGTCCTATTTTCACCGGAGGTATTAGTTAAATATGTATCAGTAACTAATTGGTCAACTAAATAATTATCAAGAGTATCCTCATCTTTTAAATAGACTTCGCTAGAACCTTTTTTTACTTTAAACAAAGGTGGTTGGGCTATGTATAAGTGTCCTTCATTCAACAAATCTGTCATATGCCTATAAAAAAAAGTTAAAATTAAAGTTCTAATATGTGAACCATCAACATCTGCATCTGTCATAATAATTATTTTGTTATATCTCAGCTTTTCAATATTAAAATCATCATGAATTCCAGTGCCTAAAGCTGAAATCATAATTCCTATTTCATTTGAACTAAGCACCCTAGCTCTACCAGCACGCTCTACATTTAAGATTTTTCCACGCAATGGGAGTACTGCCTGAGTTTCTCTTGACCTACCTTGTTTAGCTGACCCACCTGCAGAATCACCTTCTACTAAAAATAATTCTGATTTTAAGGGATCACGTTCCTGACAATCAGCAAGTTTTCCAGGAAGGCTAGCAAATTCAAGAGCGCCTTTTCTTCGAGACAATTCTCTTGCTTTTCTAGCTGCTTCTCTAGCTGAAGAAGCATCAATTATTTTTTGAATAATAATTTTTGCTTCAGCAGGATTTTCCTCTAACCAAGCAGTTAAATTTTCTCCTACCAATCCTTCTACTACTGGCCTTACTTCAGATGAAACTAATTTATCTTTTGTCTGTGAAGAGAATTTAGGATCTGGAACTTTAATTGATAAAACTGCTGTTATTCCCTCCCGCATATCTTCACCACTTAAATTAACCTTGCCTTTCTTCCCTATTGGATTAGCTTGCACATATTTCGTTATAGCTCTTGTTAAAGCAGACCTAAAGCCAGCTAAGTGTGCTCCTCCATCTCTTTGGGGTATATTATTTGTAAAACATAAAACATTCTCATAATAACTATCGTTCCAATTTAATGCTAATTCCACTTCTATATCGCTCTTTGAACCTTTCAAATAAATAATACTGTCTTGTATAGATGCTTTAGACCTATCTAAATATTCTACGAATGATTTAACCCCTCCTTCATAATAAAGTGCAACACTTTTGGATTCAGTGTTTCTACTGTCTGTAATATTTATTTTTAAATCAGAGTTTAAAAAAGCCAATTCACGAAGACGCTTTTCTAATACAGAAAAATCAAATTCTATAGAGGAAAATACTTCTACTGAAGGATAAAATTTAACATAAGTTCCTGTTTTATTATCAGAAGACCCTAATTCTTCTAATGGATTTTCAGCATCACCTTTTATGAAATTCATAAAAAATTTTTTACTATTTCTATATATCGTTAATTCTAATTTTTCAGATAGTGCATTCACAACACTTATTCCTACTCCATGTAAGCCACCCGAAACCTTATAACTATTTTCATCAAATTTTCCACCAGCATGCAGTTTAGTCATAATAACTTCTGCTGCAGAAACTCCTTCTTCTGGATGTATACCTGTAGGAATTCCTCGTCCATTATCTTCTACAGAAATGGACCCGTCAGAATGCATAACTATATCTATCTGATCACAATAGCCAGCTAGTGCCTCATCAATAGAGTTGTCTACTACTTCAAATACCATGTGATGAAGACCGGTTCCATCATCTGTGTCCCCAATGTACATTCCAGGTCTTTTGCGAACAGCATCTAAACCCTTAAGAACCTTAATAGAATCTTCATCATATTGGGTATTTTCTACAGAACTAATATCAGTACTCATTGGCTCTCCTAATAGTTGGATTATCTAAATTTAATATACACGAATCTTTACTAAATGTCATGAAATCGCTTTCATGAATCCCAGTCATAAAAGCTTGCGATTTTAGTTTTTCTATTTCTTTAGATAAACTTTCTCTCTTATCATTATCTAGATGCGAAAAAACTTCATCTAACAATAATATTGGAGATAAATTGGTATATTTTTTGTATGATTTAGCAACTGCAACAATGATAGAAATTAATAATGACTTTTGCTCACCCGTGGAACAGATATTTGCTATTATATCTTTTTCTTTATATGTCACTTCTAAATCAGTTTTATGGGGGCCAACACTAGTTATCCCCTTATAGAAATCTTGTTTTCTCTTATCGTATAAAGTCTTTAAAAATATTTCTTTAAAAGAATCTAAATCTGAACTTTGATTAAAAATATTTTCAATTTCACCAGTTAAAAGCATACTTGCTTTAGGAAAATTAATTATACTAGAATTTATTTGTTCATCTAATAATTCTAAAACTTTAAATCTATCAATAATAATTTGAGTACCATATTTTACAATTTGTTTTTCTATATTATTAAACCATAGCCCATCTATAGAGTTTTCTTTTAATAAATTATTTCTTTCTTTAACAGATTTTTCATATAATCTAGTATTTTTTGCATGCGAACTAACAAAAACCCAAGAAATTCTATCAAAAAACTTTCTTCTATTTGTAGCACCCTCAATAAAAATCTTATCCATTAGAGGTGTTAAAGAGATTATACCCAAGTATTCATTAAGAACTAATGGTGATACATATTGTCCATCAACCTTAACTTTTCGTAATTTACTAATTGATAAATCAAAAGAACTTCCAATTTCAAAATTGTCATTATCTTTAATTAGATTAATATAAACACCAAAATTACCACTATATTTATAAGACATGTCTTCTAATTTAACAGACCTAATACCTCTTCCTGGCTGCATTAAAGAAATTGACTCTAATATATTAGTTTTACCTATTCCATTTTTACCTACAAAAGCAATTGGATGTTGGTAAAAATTAGCCCTATAAGATTTATAATTTCTAAAATTAGTTAGCTGTAAATAAGATATATTATTACAACTAATATCTTTAGCAATGCTTTCTATGTTTTCAGCAGTGACATCTTTTAGCTTAGACAATGACACTTATACTCTCATTGGCATCAAAACAAATAAAACATCTTTATCATCTTTATCATAAACTAAAGTAGGAGAGACCGAATCTGAAAGCTTAATAATTACTTCACTACCTTTAATTTGTCGGGCAACATCTAAAACATATTTAGAATTAAACCCAATTTCAACTTCCTCTCCCTCATATATAACTTCTAAATTTTCACTTGCACTACCTTTGTCAGGATTAGTTGCAGAAATTACCAAATTACTATTATGAATATTAACTTTTATGGCCCTAGTTTTATCTGTCGACACTGTAGAAACCCTATCAACAGCTTCAGAAAGCAATTGATTTGAAATAATAACAGTTCTATCGTTCTGTTCAGGTATTACCCTTGAATAATCTGGGAAGGTTCCATCTAATAGTTTTGAAGTCAAAACAACAGAATCAAAAGATAACTTAATTTTATTATCACTTAAAGATAGATTTATATTATCATCATGGTCTTCTAATAACTTTCTTATTTCCATTATAGTTTTTCTTGGAATGATTACTCCAGGGATCTCATTTGCCCCTTCTGGCATATTCATATCTACTCTTGAAAGCCTATGTCCATCGGTAGATACAGTTCTTAATTTTTCAACACTATCTTCTTTAACTACATGCAAATAAATCCCATTTAAATAATATCTAGTTTCCTCCATAGACATTGCAAAAGATGTTTTATCAATTAATCTTATTAAATCGTTAGAAGATAGACTGAAAGAATATTTAAAATCTTCTTGCGATATAGAAGGAAAATCTTCTGCTGGCAGACAATTCAAGGCAAAAGAAGAACTAGAAGCTTTAATCCCCAATCTATCATTTTTTTCTGATAAAAGCTCAACCTTAATATTCTCTGGTAACTTTCTTACAATATCATATAACATTTGCGCAGAAGTAGTTATTGTTCCTAATTGAATAACTTCTGACTTTTCTTGGCCTATTTTTTCAATTACAGCTATATCCATATCTGTTGCTGTTAAATAAACACCATCTTCTTTAGCTTCAATCAAAACATTAGATAAAATTGGGATTGTATTTCTTCTTTCAACCACAGAATGCACATGTTGTAAAGCTGTAAGAAGTGCAGACCTATCAATAGAAAACTTCATATTAAACCTCTCTGTATAAATACTTTATAAACTATTTTTATATTTATATAAAGTTATATAGCTTATAAATTTTAAATAATTCCCCATTAATAATTGAAAAAACTATAAATTTAAAATTATTAAAATACTAATATTTATTCAGTAAGATATGATAGCCCTATGAATCAAGAGTTCTTTTAAGTAACTCCAAATCATCGGCTAATAATGAGTCTTCAACACTTAACTCTTCAATTCTATTAACTGCATGCATAACAGTTGTATGATCCCTTCCTCCAAAAGTTCTTCCTATATCTGGTAAAGATTTTGAAGTTAAATGTTTAGAAAGATACATTGCTACTTGTCTAGGCCTAGCAACAGCTCTTGCTCTTCTAGGAGAAGACATATCGCTAAGCCTTATATTAAAATAATCCGCAACCTTTTTCTGAATTTCTTCAATCGTTATTCTTCTATTATTTACTCTAAGTAAATCATGCAATACATCCTGTGCACTTTCAAGCGATACAGGTCTACCTACTAATTGTGAATATGCAACTAGCCTTTTTAGTGCCCCTTCTAATTCTCTTATATTAGAAGTTATTTTATGAGCTAAAAATTCAATTACATTTATAGGAATATTACAATTGTTTAAATCATCAGATTTTGACTGTAATATTCCTAACCTAAGTTCATATGTAGTTTGATGTATTTCTCCAACTATGCCCCATCCTAAGCGAGATCTGAGCCTTTCTTCTATTCCTTCTAGGTCAGCGGGAGATCTATCCGAACTCACTATAATTTGCTTATTTTGGTCAACTAAAGCATTAAATGTATGAAAAAACTCCTCCTGAGTAGAGTTTTTTCCTGCAATAAATTGTACATCATCTATCATTAAGACATCTGCAGATCTAAATTGTTCTTTAAAAGTAATTGTTTCTTGTTGTCTTAGGGCCCTAACAAATTGATACATAAATTTTTCTGCTGATAAATAAACTACTTTACGGCTAGGGTTATTTTCTCTAATTTTCCAGGCTATAGCATGCATTAAGTGAGTTTTACCTAAGCCTACTCCTCCATATATAACTAGTGGATTAAATGTTACATCTTCTTCAGAAGATATTCTTTGAGCAGCGGCGGCTACAAAGTTATTAGATGGTCCAACTACAAATTTATCAAATGTGTACCTAGGGTCTAAAGGTGAGGAAAGATTTAAAATTGAAGAGGAAGCATCTTCAACTTTTTTCACCGATTTTCCAGCTAATCTTTCATCTACAATTAAAGTAACACTTAAAATATCTTTATTAAAACCTTGCCATAGAGTTCTTATCCTATTTCCGTATCTAGGCTGTATCCAGTCTTTATGAAATTTACTATGTACCGCAAGAACTATTTTTCCATCTTTATAACTAGATAGAGATAATAATCCTAACCAATTATTAAAAACAGTTTCTCCAGCTTCAGATCTAAGTTTTTCTCTTACTTGCTCCCACAATTCTATAGCTATATCTCCAGAGAGCATCATTGATCCTTTATATTTTAATATAAACCGTAATAGGTAGTATAAAAAACTATAACAAGAATTTATATCAATGCAATGAGCAAATTAAAAATTTATTTTAAATGTTTTATACGAGAATTATATCTAGAAATTTTTCTAGACATCGTGCTTTTATGAATTACTCCTTTATTAACCCCAGCCATCAATTCTGGCTGTACAGCCTTTAAAGCAGACATAGCTAATTCATGGTTTCCCTCAGTAATCGCCTCCTCTACTTTTTTTTCAAAAGTACGGATTTTGCTTATCCTATTTTTATTTACGATCGTTTTACGATTCGTTGATCTAATTCTCTTTTTTGCAGAAGCTATATTAGCCATATACTATTCCTTAAAATCACGTTCATTCATAATTTAGATACTTCTCTTAACTGATCTTTACTAAGAGGTCAACTATTGAAAGATATTATTAAGAATTTTTAAATTTAGCTTTTCTTTTTTTAATGAAAGCCTGCATTCCTTCTTTTTGATCATCTAATGAGAAAGCAGATCTAAATAATCTTCTTTCATAAAGTATTCCTTGTGATAAAGAAGTTTCATAGGAAGAATTTATAGCGTCTTTTGCCATCATAATGGCAGGTAAAGATTTCTCTGATATATCTTTTGCTATTTCTAAGACTTTATCCAAAAAGTTATTTGAAGAAATTAGTCTACTCACTAACCCTAATTTCTCTGCTTCTTCTGCACCAATCATGCGTCCGCTCAGAACCATATCCATAGCTTTAGCTTTGCCTATAGCTTTAGGTAGACGTTGTGTGCCACCTGCAGCTGGAAAAACACCAAGATTAATTTCAGGTTGACCAAATTTGGTGTTCTCATTCGCGATCAGCATATCACACATCATAGCTAACTCACAACCACCTCCTAAAGCATAACCATCCACAGCAGCTATAGTAGGTTTTTTACACTGACTAATTTCTTCCCAAGGTTTTATAAAATCATCATTTATTAAATCAATAAAACTTTTTGATATCATTTCTTTTATATCAGCTCCTGCAGCGAATGCCTTAGTTGAACCTGTTAAAACTATTACTGATATATTTTTACTTTTTTCTGCAACACTTAATGCATGATTTAAATCAGCTATTAGACCACTACTCAATGCATTAAGAGCCTCAGGACGATTTAAGGTAATTAAAATTACTTTCTCAATTATTTTTATTTTAATATTTTCATAGCTTTCTTTAAAATTCATACTGCCCTCCTAGTTATTTTTAAAACTTAAAAAACTATTAAACAAAATAATATTACTATTATTAATATTTATCTTTAATATTTCATTATCTCTTACAAAGACTAATGCTTTATTAATTTTCTCACTTTTTAACTGCCAACCAAATTGCTTTAAAATCGTTTTGTAAAATTCTAAAACCTCTACATTAAGTATTGCAGACTGCGCCTCTACACTCGCAATCTTACCAGTATCAGAATCAAAAATGAAACAGCTCTCTTTAATTTCAGTTATTTTATCATCTATGGGCACATCATTTATACAATCAAGAAAATTCATCGCCTTTAAACTTGTGCTATAAATAAATAAATAAATAATTATAATTATATTTTTTGACATTTTGGACAATAATAAGTTGACCTTCCATTTTGTTTAAACCTTAAAATATTCGCTTTACAATTATTATAACACATCTTTTTCTCTCTATTATAAACAGATAAATAATTTTGAAAATAGCCTATTTCACCTGAAATATTTTTATGGTCTTGAATTGAAGTTCCTCCCTCTTCAATTGCTTTAAGTAAAACATGTTTAATTTTAGAATGAAGATTTTCTATTTGTTGGAAAGAAAGATTACACCCCTTTGTCATAGGAGATATTCTAGCTAAAAATAAAGCTTCACATACATATATATTACCTAAACCCGAAATAATATTTTGGTTTAATAGAATAGATTTTATATTTGAATAACTTTTATTAATTTTATTAAGAAAATCCCGAATAGAAAAATTATCATCTAATGGTTCAGGCCCAAGACGTTTAAATAAATTATTATACTCATTGCTATGGGTTTTATATATATTAAAAAAACCAAACCTCCTGGGGTCTCGAAATGAAAACCTTACTTTAAATTTTTTATTATTTTTTTTAAAAAACTCTATCGCTATATGATCATGTTTATTTAAAGGAGTGAATATTTTTCTATCAATAACTATTCTTCCAGACATTCCTAGATGAAAAATTGCAGAATATTCATTTTCAAAATGAATAATCCCATATTTTGCACGTCTTTTTACTTCCATAACTTTTAAATTATTTAAGACAGATTTAATCTTATTTGATACTTTAATTCGTAAATCGTACCGATTAACATGGACTTTTTTTACAATTAAGTCTTTAATTGCAAAATTTAAGCCGCTTGTTACGGTTTCTACTTCAGGTAATTCAGGCATAAATTAATATTAAGACAACTTATTTTAGAAAGCCATACTATAATGAAAAAAGAAGTTCAAAATGAAGAAAAAAATGTAATATATGGGCTCAAGAAAATACCTATATCACAAAAAAGACACAAAATTGCCAATTTATTTGAAGAAGTATCAAATGATTATGACAAAATGAATGATATTATGAGCCTAGGAGCACATAGGCTATGGAAAAAAGATCTGGTAGAAAAAATTAATAAAGAGCAATTTCTGGATGATACTAAAGATATTTTAGACCTCGCAGGTGGAACAGGCGATATTGCATTTGAAATAAAAAAACGCTTCAAAAACAATAATATTACAATAATGGATTTAACCCCAAGTATGATAAAAATTGGAAAAACTAAGGCACTGGCTGCAGGTTATAAAAATAATCTAAAATGGTTAGCAGGAGACTCTGCATATTTACCTTTTAGAGATTTTTCGTTTAATAATATAACGTGCGCCTTTGGGATTAGAAATGTGGCAGAAATAGAAAAAACTATAGAAGGCTGTTATAAAGTTTTAAAGCCAGGTGGTAAATTAATGATATTAGAGTTTTCTCCAGAAGTAATTATACCATTTCAAAAATTTTATGAATACTACTTAAAAAATATAATTCCGCTTTTAGGTGCAGTAATAGCTAATAATAGAAAGGCCTATAAATATTTGAGTGAAAGTATTGAAACATTTTATTCTCCTAACAATTTTTGTACACTACTAGAGTCTAAAGGGTTTCATAAAGTAGATATAAAAAAATATGCAAATGGCGCTGCTTGCCTATTTATAGCAAGTAGAATTTAATTTTGTTTAAATTCTCTGATTAAAAGGTTAATATATACTTCTATATAAAATTAAAAAAAGAATAAGACGAATATGGATAAAAACTTAAAAGTACTTCTTATTATATCTGGAGGCATAGCTGCATATAAAAGCCTAGAATTAATAAGAATTTTAAAAAAGAATAATATAAAAGTACAAGTTATTTTAACTAAAGGAGGAGAAAAATTTGTTACTGCTCTATCAGTAGCTGCTCTTTCTGAAGAAAAAGTATACCAAGACCTTTTTTCGTTAAAGGATGAAACTGAAATGGGCCATATTCGCCTATCTAGAGAAAATGACCTAATTTTAGTTGCGCCTGCATCTGCAAATATTATAGCCCATACAGCTGCAGGTATTTCAAACGATTTAGCCACTACAGTATTATTAGCATCAAATAAACCTATCTTTTTTGTTCCTTCTATGAATGTAGAGATGTGGAATAACCCTATTACTCAAAAAAATATAAATTTTTTAAAAAATAACAATCTTAATTTTATCGGTCCTGATTCAGGAGATTTAGCATGCGGAGAAACAGGCGATGGAAGAATGTCAGAGCCTCAGGAAATATTCAAATATATCACTTCAAAAATTAAAAAAAAAAACATAAAACTTGATATTTTAGTAACAGCTGGACCCACCTATGAAGCAATTGATCCTGTTCGATACATAGGTAATAAATCTTCTGGAAAGCAAGGTATAGAAATAGCAAAAGCCTTTCATAAATTAGGTGCTAATGTAAACCTTGTATTAGGTCCTTGCAAAGAGGATATCCCAAAAGATATAAATACTATTAATATTGAAACTGCTAAAGATATGTATAGAGAAATAAAAAAAATGAATAATATAGATATAGCTATTTGTGCTGCTGCGGTATCAGATTGGACAATTGAGAATCCTTCAAATAATAAAATTAAAAAAGATGATATTAATAAGCCTAAACTAGATTTATCTTTAAACCCGGATATACTAGAATATATTTCAAATAAAAAAAATAATAGGCCTAAATTAGTTATTGGTTTTGCTGCAGAAACCGATAACCTTATTAAAAATGCTCAAAAGAAATTAAAGAAAAAGAATTGTGACTGGATTTTAGCTAATGATGTTTCAAAAAACCCAGAAATTTTTGGAGGAGACAATAATCGTATTTTACTTATCACAAAAAATAATGTTGATGAATGGGATACTTGTTCTAAAAAAGAAGTAGCGGAAAAATTAGTTCATAAAGTAATAGAAAATATTGAAAGTAAGTAATATGGATTTAAAAATTACTTTATTAAAACATGGCCCTAAAGTTTTACCCAAATATGCTACTAAAGGCTCTGCAGGAATAGATATTAAAGCTGGCATTAAAAAACCAATTAAAATTGCACCAGGGGAAAGAATATTAATTCCTACCGGTTTTAAGCTAGAAATACCTATAAACTATGAAGTTCAAATTAGGCCAAGATCAGGTTTAGCAATTAAACATGGTATAACTGTATTAAATTCACCTGGAACAATTGATTCAGATTATAGAGGTGAGGTGGGAGTTATATTAATTAATCATAGTAATAAAAATTTTATAGTAGAACCACAGGATAAAATAGCTCAAATGGTAATTTGTAATACTACCAAAGCCAAATTAATCAAAACAAAAATCCTAAGTAAGACAGAACGAGGTTCAGGAGGGTTTGGGTCTACTGGAGATAATGATGAGTGATCTAGGTTTTACAGATGAAGAAATACAACGTTATGCTCGACATATAACATTGCCCCAAGTTGGAGGTATTGGTCAACGTAAATTAATAAATTCCAAAGTTCTAGTAATTGGTGCAGGGGGCCTTGGTTCTCCATTGCTACTTTATTTAGCTGCTGCAGGTGTAGGTACAATCGGCATCATAGATGATGACAAAGTCGAATTATCTAACTTACAAAGACAAATAATTCATACAAATAAAAGTATAAATACCTATAAAACAGATAGTGCTAAAGAAGCAATTCTATCTATTAATCCAAATACAAAAGTCACTACTTACAAAGAGAGATTTACCTATAGAAATGCTGAAGATATAGTCTCTGACTATGATATTATTGCAGATGGCAGTGATAATTTTGGTACAAGGTTTTTAGCTAATGACGTATGTTATTTAAAAAGAAAAACTTTAGTATCTGCAGCAATTTTAAGGTTTGAAGGACAAATATCAACTTATACGGCTTATAAAGACTTAAACTGTTGCTATCGATGTTTGTGGCCGGAACCACCTCCTAAAGGCTTAATAGCCTCTTGTGGTGAAGCAGGAGTTTTTGGGGCATTAGCTGGAAGTATAGGTTCTATTCAAGGTATAGAAACTTTAAAAGAAATTTTAGGAATTGGTCATAGCCTAAATAATTACTTACTAATATTTGACACATTAAGTTCAGAAATGAGAAAAGTAAAAATAAAAAAAGATAATAATTGCAGACTATGTGGTCCAAATCCTAACATTACATCTATAAAAAACCATAAAGATTACTCATGAAAAATAAATTAATTATAATTCTTTTTTCAGGAGAGAAAGAAAAAATAAATTATACACTAGGAATATTAGCTACTGCTGCGGCATTAGAAAGGCCTACAGAATTATTTTTAACTGGTAAAAGCATAGTAAGCTTTTTAGAAAATAAAAAAAATATTAATTTAAATTATTCTAACTCTAATGAATTGCTTTCATCTCTTATAGAGCTTAAAACTAAGATAACTGTCTGCTCAGGAGCATTAACAGAAAATAAAATAAAAGAATCTGATTTAAGGAAAGATATTATTTTTGATATATCTGGATTAACTTCAATACTCAGCCCTAAAAACTCTAAAGATCAAATTATATTTATTTAATCAGTGATAATACGATCAGGAGGACGATGTCCATTTAATAATGTTTGTATATTTATTATTACTTTTTCTCCCATCTCTATTCTAGCTTCTACTGTAGCAGATCCCATATGCGGCAAAAGAACAGTATTTGGTGCACCTAATAAAGCTTTACTTACAGAAGGCTCTCTTTCGAACACATCTAATCCTGCTCCAGCTATTTTTGATTGAGATAACATATCGGCTAATGCATTTTCATCTATAACTTTTCCTCTTGAAGTATTAATTATATAAGCATGAGATTGAAGAGAAGATAGCCTTTCTCTTGACAACAAATGATATGTTTCAGGAGTACTAGGACAATTAATTGATAAAATATCCATTTTAGGCAACATTTGATCAAGATCTTCCCAAAAAGTTGCATCTAGTGAATCCTCTATAATATCTGGAAGTCTATTTCTATTATGATAGTGGATATTTAAACCAAAGCCTTTTGCTCTTCTAGCTACAGCCTGACCAATAGAACCCATTCCAATAATACCTAATCTTTTTCCCCATATTCTCCTCCCCATCATATGAGTAGGGCTCCAGCCTTTCCATAAACCTGATCTAATTAATTTCTCACCTTCAATTATTTTCCTCGGCACTGCTAATAATAAACTCATAACCATATCAGCAGTATCCTCAGTTAAAACACCAGGAGTATTAGTAACGATTATTTTCTTTTTTTGTGCAGCATTAACATCAATATGATCAATACCATTTCCAAAATTAGCTATTAATTTTAACTTATCAGACGCTTGATTAATTATTTCACTATCTATTTTATCTGTTACAGTTGGAACTAATATATCAGCTTCTTTTATTGCTTGAGTTAACTGCAATTTATCTAACGGTCTATCATTAAAACTAAGTCGGGTATTAAACAACTCCATCATTCGCGCTTCAACCAATTCAGGAAGACGTCTTGTTATTATTACTAGAGGCTTACTAGTCATATGCTACCTTTATTTAAAATAGAATTCAAAAATACGATATTTTCAACTAGATTTAAATCAAAAACAATATAATTATATTATATAGGAGTATTACACATTGCAAAATTTTATTAATAACCATCACATTCTAGAATTTAAAATTTTCATAATGAGTATTTTCATATTATTTACTCTATCCTCTTATTCATTATCTGAGGAATTAGAAACATATAATTATGACTTTAAATCCATAAAAAGTGACAATGCAAATATGAGATTAGGGCCTGGAAAAAGATTTGAAATATTATGGAATTTTAAAAAAAAAGGACTACCTGTAAAAGTTTTAAAAAAATTTGAACAATGGTATAAAGTTGAAACTCCAGATGGGTCTATTGGTTGGATGTGGGGGAAATTATTATCTAATAAACAAAAAACTATAATATTTAAGAAGAAAGAAAATATTTATAAAAAAGACAGCATAGAATCAAATATTGTTGCCTATGTTGCTAAAAATACTGTTTTAAAAGTGCATTTCTGCAAAAATAATTGGTGTAAAGTCGGATCAAAAAAACATAAAATTATTGGGTATGTAAAAACAGATAATATATGGGGAGCATATATTCCAAAAACTAAGTAAATTCTTTAACTAATTCTTCTCTTACTCTATCAGAAACTATACTTAAATGACCATATGCTTCATGATCAATACCAATTTGAATAATATTTCTTTTATCTTTAAATGCTTCAACCATTTCGTCAGTGAAATTAAAATGTAAAAAATGTACCGCACTTGCTTTTCCATCACTTGTAGTTCTATCTATATCCTTTTCATATTCTGCATAAATCTCAAAGCCACCTATTACAATCTTAACTTTTTCTTCCACTCCACCTAAGCGTGATAAAAAAACTTTTCTCCTTAGGGGATCATCTATTTCTATCATCATAGTAGCTGTAAGCTCCCTGCCATTAGGGACTAAAGGATTATAGGAAGTTAGTTCTTCACCTAACTCTTCTCTAGTAATTTTTTCTACAAAAGCCATTTCTTGAATTTGGTAAATCATAGTATCTCTACTTTCAAAATATAGGCTGATGACAGGCCCTACATCTAACCGCCTAAATTTTTTAAACTCTATCATCTCTTTTCTTTTTGAACTTCTAATATTTCCGTATTCTTCATTAGAAATAATATCATCTAGACTAATAATTCTTTTATTCATACTATCCTCTATTTATTATCAAAATTATATGCTAAAGCCAGTAATTCAATGGGATGAGAAGGTTCATTCAATACATTCAAATCTTTATTATTTTCTTTTTCTGATATTTGTAATATATGATCACCAGCCAAGGGACAAGTCGAAGCAAAATATTTTGTATTGTATTTCATAATACTTTTTGCAGAATTTTTTCCTACTTTAATCGCTGTATCAAAATTTTCTTTTTGGACTCCCCATGAGCCTCCATGACCAGAACATCTTTCAACCACAGTTATTTTAGTATTAGGTATTAGTCTAAGCATTTGAGCAGATTTAGGCCCTATATTCTGAGCTCTACTATGACAAGCCATATGAACTGTAACATCTCCTTCCAAAGCTACGAGCCCATTTGTCAATCCCTCATTTTCAGAAAGTTGAACTATATATTCATCAATATCCATAGTATTTTCAGATAAAAATTTAATATTTTTATCTTCCGGTAAAAGAAGAGCCCACTCTGTTTTAAACATCAGAGCACAGCTAGGAATAGGAGCTATTACCGGAACACCTTCTGATAGTAAAGGAACTAATTTACTAGAAATATTTTTAGCTTGTGCCATTACCCTTTCTATATTTCCCTGTTCTAACTGAGGCATTCCGCAACAACCGTCATAAAATAAAGAGACATCTACTCCATTGTGACATAAAACTTTATATGCTGAAGAAATAATTTCTGTATTATGGTAGCTTCCGTAACAAGTTGAAAATAGAATTACTTTTTTACCATAAGATGGGGCTTTAGTATTAATTGAAAAATTATCTTTAAATGGTTTTGCAAATTTGGGTAATTTTGCTTTTCTATTAATATTTAAAGCTTTTTCCATTAAATAACGAGAAGGTTTATTATTTAAAGATACAACCATATTGGAAACAGCTCTGGTTTGCTGTCCTAATTTTCCATTTCTATCTATTTCTGAAATTTGTTTTTCCTTAAAACTTACTGTTCCTTCTTTAAAATTTTTAGCTCTATGTCTCAACATTAGTTTAGGAATATCTATAGCGAACTCATGAGGCGGTACATATGGGCAAGTAACCATAAAGCACATATCGCACATGGTACATGCATCTACTATGGGTTTAAAGTCTTCACTTTTAACAGAATCTAATTCATAAGTTTCACTATCATCTATTAAATCAAAAAGTTTAGGAAAACTATCGCACAAATTAAAGCATCTTCTACAACCATGACATACATCAAATTGCCGGCGGCTTTCATCATCTAACTTGTCTTCGTTCCAATAATCATCATCTTTCCAAGCAATCACATCACGCACCGGTGCTCTTAGGCCACCTTCGCCGTTACTCATTTATTTTTCCTAACATAGAAATTAAGAGCGCTTTTAAGTTAAAAATGCTCTTATTTAATTATTCTCTTAAAGTGTCTAAAGCTTTTTGGAATCTTCCAGCATGACTTCTTTCAGCCTTTGCCAAAGTTTCAAACCAATCTGCTATTTCATCAAAACCTTCTTCTCGAGCAGTTCTCGCCATACCAGGATACATATCTGTATATTCATGAGTCTCTCCTGCAATAGCTGATTTCAAATTAGCCGCAGTGTCTCCGATAGGCTCTCCAGTGGCGGGATCACCAACATCTGCCATAAACTCTAAATGTCCGAAAGCGTGACCAGTCTCACCTTCAGCAGTAGACCTAAATACTGTAGATGCATCGTTAAAACCTTCAACATCGGCCTTAGATGCAAAATATAAATAACGTCTGTTTGCTTGAGACTCACCAGCGAATGCTGCTTTTAAATTTTCTAGTGTTTTTGATTCTGCTAATGACATTTGTACCTCCTTAGTCATAATTTACTTTAATATTTACTATACTATAAATATCCTAAAATGGATTTATATAGTTTAGAATCATTCTAAATTATATAAATTATCTTGTAAAGAATATTACTGTTTAGATATATAAGAATTTATTTATTTTTTATTGAAATGATTATTTCTACATCAGAAATTTTTTTATTAGGTGGAGGTTTAGGTATTCCTTTTAACTTTACTTCATCATGAGGAATATCTATTAAAGTATGATTAGATTCATCAAAAAAATGATGATGAGAAGAAGTGTTTGTATCAAAATAATTTTGATTTGAAGTAAACCTAACTTGTCTTAATAATCCTGCATTAGTTAAATGATTGAGTGTATTGTATACAGTTGCTAAAGAGACTTGTCCTCCTTTTAGTGAAATCTCTTTATGTAGTTCTTCAGCATTGATATGCCTATTACCATGCTTAAAAATACTAGAAATTAACATTAACCTTTGCCGAGTAGGACGAAGATTAGCTTCTTTAAGAAGAATAAAATATATACTTTTTTCAATATAAAATTTTTGTTCTATCATATTTTTATCCAGTAATGATAATTATAAATAAGTATTATTAGTAACTTTGTCCAGTTTTTGTATTTTTATACTTCGCTACTAATGGAGGACATTTGTGTTTATCAAAGTACATTACTTGACAGTCTAAACACTGAAAACATTCATTCATATCTATTTTACCATCAAATTGAATAGCTTGAGTAGGGCATACGGGGCTACAAGCTTTACAGGGACTTCCACATTCTTGTCTTCTATGTAAAAAATTAAAAATTCTTACTTTGCCGATTAGAGATGCTGCCGCACCTAAAGGACATAAAAAGCGACAATATGCTCTTTCAATAAATATTCCGATAAATAAAAGAAATATAACCCATACTAAAGCTAAAGGCGGAGCATTAAACCTAAAAGTAATTGCACTTTTAAAAGGTTCTATAGCACTTGCTTTTAGGCCTAAATCAAAAGAATAGAAAAACGTTATAGATAATAAAGATAATAAAATATACTTGCCTAATTTCATTATCCTATCATTTTTTTCACTTATTCTTTTTTGTTTAATGCCTATATATATAGCAAATTTATTTAATAGTTCTTGAAGAGCCCCAAATGGACATAACCATCCACAAAATAATGCCCTCCCCCAAATAGGCATTGAAACAAGAGCTGTTAGACCGATTATAACTATTGCTGGCTCAGCTAAAAATGATGCAAAGCCTTGCCCATCAAATAATGCCTGGATAAATGCTGCAAGATGAATAATGCTTACTTGCCCTCCAATTAACCAACCTAGCCAAAATAGTATCCATATCAAAAAACTAGTTCTTATAACTAGGTGTAATTTTCTAATTTTTGAAATAGTATCTTTAAAAATTAATATGAATGCAGCACATATAACAGTAAGAAGACATAAGATGACTTGGCTTAACTTATTCTTCCAATTAGTTTGCCAATTGAAACCTTCATTAATATCAATTTCTATATTTTTATTTATGTATAGTTCTGGAATCTTATAATTCATAATAAAATTTACATTATTGACTTCATTAAATTCTACTTGTTTGTCTCCTAAAATATTATAGTGCAGATCAAAACTCTTAGTCGGATCAAAAGATTGCACTTTAGAAAAATAAAATAATCCCTGTTCAATTAATTTTGGTCCATCCTTTGAATGGTGGAATGGAAGAGATTTATACATTTGAGGAGTTAACAAATATTTATTGCCATCTTGCATAATAAATAATGATTTAAAAGCTGTTTGTTCGTCATATGATTTAGTTTTATCATAAAATGTACCTGGCCCTAAAAAGCCAACCCATACCACTAAATCATCAACATTTCTTCCAGAAACTACATATTGATCATACCATCTACGACCTAATATATTAGCTCCTATTCCTTCAGGATTCACAATAGCCATATATGTCTTAGTCCAAATTTTTTCTTCTGAGGAAAGCCTCACTTTTCTTGGTGCTTTTATATCTTGTAGAAGATTAAATTTTTCAACTATTCCTCCATTTGTAATTATATTTTCAGTAATTGCTCTAGTTCCTATTAACTCGTCCCATTGTTGTTCAGTATATATCTCTAAATTTAAAATTATTCCTAAATCTTTGTCATCTAAAGCTATATTTTTAAATCTTGCTACTTTCCTTGCAGCTCTCATCACTGCATCATTTAATAATAGAGATGTAGTAGTAGTTCTCGATATACCATCTACTTGTATTAATCCTGACACATCTCCTGCAGTTTCTCGCATAGCTACTTTTTCTCCTTCTAATACTGAATCGGATAAGCCGAGAACAATACTAATCCCTTTATTTATATTTACTCCTATCAATTGTTCCAAAAAGTCATATAAATCCTGATCTGTTCTACCTAATATTGCAATTGGTTCTGTGTGCCACATAAGTCTAATTCCTGTAATTTTCCCTTCTAAATTTATTCCAGCAATAATATGATATGGCTTTCTAGAATAACCTAAACCTTTTACCCAGTCATAAGTTTCAAACAAATAACCCTGAACTGTATCATTTTGAATTATTTCAGCCAAAGGTGGAAATTCTTCATTATAAATTATTTCACCAATGCTTGAGCCAGGCGGAAGAACATATTCCATAATTTCTGATATTCTACTCCTAGACTGTGACGTAACGCCTGATTTAGATTTGATTTTAATGCCAGAAGTTAAATACTGAGTAAGAACCCAATCTTCACCTATTATATCTTTATCTTCTTTAGGCATAGGTGTAGAAAAAGCATGTTTTATTATAAGAACAACTGTTAATACAAACAATATAAAAAATATTTTTTTAAAATTAGCAATGATTATATTAAACAAACTAAAAGCTCCCAAATTTTAGCTTTATAAACTTTATGTTATCATTGTTTATATTAGGTTAGCCAACGTTTCCTTCTTCTATAGTGCTTGGTATCCTTAAAGCTTTTTTTTCCCTTATCACTTAAGCCTAAATAAAACTCTTTTACGTCTTCGTTAGATGAAAGTTCTTTTGCTGTGCCCTCCATTACCACTCTTCCATTTTCCAATATATAACCAAAATCAGCAGTTTTTAATGCAACAGTAGTATTTTGTTCAGCTAATAAGAAACTAACCAGCTCTTTCTTATTTAAGTCTTTAACTATAGAAAATATTTCTTCAACTAATTGTGGCGCAAGGCCCATAGAAGGCTCATCAAGCAAAATCATTTTAGGGTTTGCCATTAATGCTCTTCCTATTGCTACCATTTGCTGTTCTCCTCCTGAAGCATATCCAGCTGATATTTTCCTCCTTATTTTCAAACGAGGGAAATAATGGTATGTTTTTTCTAGCTGTTGAGCAATTTCAGACCTAGACTTTTTTGATGTATAAGCGCCTGTTAATAAATTTTCTTCAACAGATAAATGCTCAAAACAATGTCTTCCTTCCATAACCTGGATAACACCTCTTTTCACTAAGTCATTACAACTTAGCCTATCTACTCTCTCTCCCAAATATTCTATAGAGCCCTTAGTTACTTCTCCTCTTTCAGCTCTCAATAAATTAGAAATAGACTTTAAAGTAGTTGATTTACCTGCGCCATTTGCTCCCAAAAGGGCTACAATAGCACCCTCTGGAACATGGAACGAGACTCCTTTTAAGACAAGAATGACATGATCATAAATAACTTCAACATTATTAAGTTGAAGCATCATCAGATCATTAGAAGTGCTATTTTCTATTAGATTTTCACTCAAACTACTAATCCTTATTAATTACACGCAGAAGACAAGCCTTTCTCTTTTGCATATTTTGCAGCTGAAGCTTCTATCATAGGCCTAACTATACTTTGGTCTGTAC
>Ga0315326_10000047_pt1 | contig 47970 bp, 43 predicted proteins | sample M180m32315metaG_FD_203457 | JGI IMG/M metagenome (GOLD analysis project Ga0315326, IMG submission 203457) | Ammonia-oxidizing marine archaeal communities from Monterey Bay, California, United States - M1 80m 32315 | ecosystem: Environmental > Aquatic > Marine > Coastal | place: USA: California... | reverse complement strand
CATAATTATCTATGTCTCCAACAGAAGTAACTGGGACATCAGGAGCTACTAAAGCTCTAGGAAGATATTCACTAAAATTTACAGCAGTAACAACATTATCTCCAAAAGGGTCTAAATCTTTTATTGCCTGACCTAACCAACCTTTTGAACCTACTTTATTCGGTTCTGCTGTATGCCATATATCCATTGATCTGAAATGCGATCTGTTTGGTGTAGGGTAGCCTATTCCATGAATAATGGCCAGGTTTCCTTCGTTATATAATTGTTTCATTATTCTCATACCTGGATTGAGTCCAAGTTTATTGTCTAAAGGTATTAATTCTTCATCCTTTATCATAATGTTTTTTCTTGAATCACGATATATAGGATTTTCCCAAGGAACAATACAATTCAAATAATCATTTCCTCCTGATAGTTGAATTGTTACTAGAACTTTTTCTTTATTTGATGTCATAACTTTGCCCTAATTTATTTTATAAATTTGTATTCTATTTCTATTTGAATCTAAAACTAAAAGGTTTTGATTTTTATCAATTACTACTGATGTAGGATCCCAAAAATAAGATTCAATTCTAGCAGATTCTTCATGGGGTTCAACGTCATCTATTGGAAATACAGGAACAAAGCTTTCTCTAGCTTTTTTTTCGTCAACATTTGCGTCAAGATATTCTTTTGCCCATTCTGATAAAGTACTTTCTCCTCTTAAAAACCCACTATATTTAAAATCGCAATCAAAAATTTGTATTTTTTGATTGCCCCAATCGCAAACATAGTAAAACCCTTTATTATCTTGAGTAACATCAGAGGGCCTAAACAACTCTCCTTCTTTGTTCTCAGTTTTACCAAATTGATCTAAGTATTCACCGTCTTTATTGAAAATTTGAATACGATCATTTCTCCAATCAGCAACTAAGATTTTTTCATTTATTATTTTTATACCCCATGGTTTATCAAATTCACCAGGCTTGTTACCTTCTTTACCCCAGGTTTTGATAAAATCTCCCTCAAGAGTCATGACCTGAACTCTGTTATTTAAATTATCTGTAATATAAAGAAGGTCATTATCATCACAAAATATTCCGGATGGAAAATTTAATTCACCTTTTTTATCACCTTTAACCCCCCAACGCTTTATGAAATCACCATCAGGGCTAAAAATTGAAATAGTATGTGTGTATTCATCTGTAACATAAACATTATCTTTTGAATCAAAAGTCAATGAGCAAGGCCAGTAAAGTTCTCCTGGATTTTTTCCAAACTTAGAAAATTCTCCAAAATAATTATTTTCTATGTCAAGTATTGAAATTCTTAATCCTAATGTGTGAAATGCTCCACTTCTATTTACTACATAAACTTTATTTTTGCTATTTATTGCTAAATCTCTGGGTAAATGAAAACCTCTACCGCCAACATCCGCAGTAAAACCAACAGAGTGGGAGTATTGAATATCTATTTTTTCATTAAGTTTTTTCATCATGTCATTTGAAATTCTCTAGAGGAAGTGATTAATTTTACAACAATAGAAATAGAGTCTGTATTTATAAAAAAATCTTTATCACTTATATGATTATTTAATGCTTCAGTAGTAGTTGAATGAAGGTTTATATAACCTAATTCTTCTAGGCACATTTCTAATAGGTTTTTCTTATTTGGGTTTTTTAGGATGATGTTTTTTATTAGCTTTTTTTCAGAGCTTCCTAATAAATCAGCTGCAAAATTAATTCTTTGTACTACTGAACCTGTATTTATCCATTCTCCTCCTCCTTGCCATCCTTCTACAGAGGTGGGATTAAGCAATGGTTGCCCCATTAATCCTGAACTAATGGTTGCTTGATAAACTTCTTCTGAAGGAATATTAAATCCACCGGATAACCTAACGGCATTAACTACTAATTCTGCAGGGCTTTTTATTCTATTGTTTATTATACTTTCATCTCTGAAGTATTTTGACTTAAATAAATCTCTAAGAATTTCTTTGATATTATAAGAATGTTTGAAATATGACATTACTATAAAATCAATAACCTCTTCATCTAAAGGTTTTTTATGTGGCCATTGGGGAACGGGAAGTTCGTCTTTTATGAAAAAATGATATATATGCCTTGCTATATACTTAGCAGTAGTTTCTTGCTTGCAAATAATTCTTATAACATCTTCACCGTTAAAATTACCTTTTTCACCTAAAAATTCTTTTTCTCCGAAATCATGATCATTTTCATCAAATTTGAATTGCCACGCTACATAATTATAAGGACGAGCAGTATTATTACGCATCTTAATAGCCATATATGGCATGTTTTCAATTGTCCATCCAGTGAAAGCCCTTGAACATTCCTTAATATCTTGTTCTGAATAGCTACCGACTCCCATTGAAAATAATTCTAAAATTTCTCTTCCATAATTTTCATTTATGTTGCTTTTATGATTATCTTGATTGTCTAACCACATGATCATTGCAGGATCTTTAGATAATCGAACAAGTATATTTTCAAAACTCCCTAATCCGTGGTCTCTAAACATCTCAACTTGTGATGTCATAACTTTTCCTTGGATTAATTTATTTTGACCTGTAGCGAAAACTCTATGCCAAAACAATGCTAATTTTTCGTCAAAAGGGAATCTAGAATGAGCTAATCTGTACATCCAAAAAGCTCCTGAACTATTAACACTTCTAACATCTGAAAGATCTATTTGATATCGTCTTAATAAATCAGTAGGAACAGGGTTTTTATCTTCATTGTCTAATAAATAATCTACGGCATTTTCGAACTTTTTTTCAGATAAGAAATCGATCTCATCTTTTGATCCTCCAAAACAGACCCTTCTTAATAAATGACCAATTTCTTCTTTTTTAGTCTTGCTTTTCGTTACCATGGTTGTTTTTTTGAGCACCTAATATTTTCTTTCTTATTCTAAACCTTACTGAGTAAACAATCAACAAAGCTGCAAGTATAGGGAACCATCTTGAAAACATTCCTTCTTCAATACCATACATACTGAGAACAAGTCTAATTAGAAAAGATATGATTAGAAGACCTGCAATTTCTATCATCATTATTTGTAATCTACCCATAATTCCTCCTATATCAAATTGATTTTCTTACTATTATCCGCTGAGCTATGTGCTCCATCTATAATCTTTTGAATAAACAAATCTCTTTCATAATTAGATAATAGTAGCAGTTATAAAATATATTGCCATAAGACACATAGTTAAATTTTCTATAACTGTTAGGTTGGATAAAGGAACATTAAATGAGGACCCTAGGCACGCACAATTTACAATTTCTTTATTTCTAAGTTTTTTGTATATTCCATAACTCTGAGGTATTAAAATTATCAAAGTTAATATGTTAGAAAATAAAAGAAAGTATCCAGTAAGAAATAGCACTCCTAAAAACAATTCTACAAAAGGATAAATAAGGCCAAATTTAAAGATTGTTTTTGTAAGAGGGTCATAATTAGCGAAAGATATGGCAAACTGTTTTATATTTTGCAATTTCAAAAATGAGAAAATTATAAAAAAATAACCCATGAGGAATCTCATTAAATCCTCAAAGGTTTTTCCATAATTAAAAAAGTTAATTAGGGAAAGTAAACAAACTAGGCTTATTGTTATAAATATTGGTTTATAAGTACTAAAGTAATCAACAATCTTGTTTTTTTCATTTTTTAAATCATTTGAAACTGTATAGCTTCCAACGGTGCTTAAAATACTATTTAGTTGAGAAATTTTAAAATTTTTAGTAGAAACAAGTTCCAGTTTACTATCAACTAGTGTAACTATAGCTTCAGAAATATTTTCTTCCATCTCGAGTTTGGTTTTAATTGTTGCAACACAACCATCACAAGTCATTCCGTCTATTCTAAATATATTACGATTATTCATTTTTTTAAAAATCTGTATTGCACCAAGGTTTTTGATCTACGTTAAATATTTTGGTTAATTCTTTAAGAGCACTGTAATCTTTTATATGTATATTTCCTGCTTGAAAATGTTCTCCAGGAGAAAAACCTCCAAAATATATTGAGCTTAGATCTGAAGGCCTCATGTAAATGTCAGCTTTATTTGTGACTTTTTTTACCTCTGTATTTGTTCCATCTGTGTCAATTAAGTAATTGCCTTCAATATCTTTTTGATTTTGACCAGAAAGATTAATAGTAATTTTTCCTTTATGGTTGTAACTTCTGCCTTCTAGCATAGATATTGGATCAATTATTCTTACCCATAATCCATCAATAGTATCTCTTTTTAATTTTCTAGGATTTTCTAACATTAGATACAAAGGATCATTCGGAGCTCTTCTATTAAAGGTTATGTCTTCTATTAATTCGACACCAAAAACATAATGCCACAAAGCATTGTTCGTATCATTGTCTATAGAAATTATTTCCTGTACCATCAATGAACCTTTATCATCTTCGTGTGCAACCCCTGACTCTTTATTGAAGTTGTAAAAAGCATATCCTGAAGGATTATTACCTTTATAAGCGATAACAAAAAAAAAGCCACTGTCTCCAGACTTGTTATATTTTGAATTATCGTCTTCGTACAATAAGTAGTTCCAATAACCTTGGGTTCTATCTGTAGCGCCGTTTTGACATTTCCTATATGTGTCATAAACCTTTGGTATTTCTTTTAAAGCAGTTTTTTTGTCTACTAATTTTAATCTGACGGAATCATTTTTTGGAGTTGATAACTTTGTATGATTTGTGTTTATTTGCCAATCTTCTCTTATAGTTGCAAGCCCATATCCAAATCTGCTATATAACAATGATTGAGAAGCCCACAGCCCTGCAACTGAATCTCCTCTATCTTTTGCTTGAGAATGAAGCTTGTTCATCATTGAAGTAAAAACACCTTTTCTTTTGTGTGTTGGCAATGTTCCCATATAAGCTATCCCTGCCATATTTAATGTACTTCCACCTGGAACGGTTATTGAATACTTATCTGCCCCACCTGTCCCAACAATTTGATTTGTTTCCGTATCAATAGCAGCTAATAATCTATCACTAGGCTTATTCCAATTATCAAAATCTATCATAAACCTTTCATTGACCATTCTTATGACAACTTCATCATTTGGAATATCACCAAAAACAGTTCGTACTGATTTTCGCCATTCAAATATATTTGCTTTGCTAACAGGGGTAATTTTAATTGACATTTTATTTTTTCTTTAGAGCTTCTTTTCCAGCATTAAGCGTTTCTATTATTTTATCAACATCATATACACAACCGCCCCATGTTCCACCACTTACATCTTGTAAAGCTGCCCACAATTTTGTGTCGTCAGGTAAATTTTTATTTGCTTTGATTTCTAGGAATGCGTTTCTATGGCTAAATTCATTGTCTCCCCATTCTTTTCCGTGATTATTATTGTCTTCCCCAACAAGATTTATAGACCCAATAAGTTTTTTTGTATCAATAATTATTTCAATTAGATCCCCTTCTTTTAATAATCCAATCGGACCTCCAGCTAGCGCTTCTGGCCCAATATGTCCTATACAAGCACCTGTTGAAACTCCAGAAAATCTTGCATCAGTTAATAATGCAATTTCTTTTCCATATGACAAATGTTTTAAAGCAGCAGTAATTTGGTATGTTTCCTCCATGCCCGTTCCGTTGGGGCCTCCACATATGATGACAAGAATTTCTCCTTTTTTAAGCTTGTCAGGTCCAGTTGACTTAATTGATCTCATTGCATCATTTTCAGAATTAAAAACTCTTGCAGATCCTGTATTTCTGTAAACGCCATCATTATCAATCACTTCAGGATCAATTGCAGTGGATTTAATTACGGATCCTTCTGGGGCAATATTACCTATTGGAAAAGTAACAGTTGAAGTCAGCCCTTTTAATGTAGCGTTGGACTTATTCATAATTACGTTATCAGGATTTATTTTGTCATTTTCTGAAAGAAATGTTCTAACATATTTTCTTCTTTCAGATTCTTCCCACCATTCTAAATTTTCTTTTAAAGTTTTTCCTGTGACTGTCATTACATCCAAATTCAACAATCCTAATTTTTTCAAGTTGAGCATTACTTCTGGAACTCCTCCAGCAGCATAAAACTGTGCAGTTGGATGTCCAACAGGACCGTTTGGTAAAACATCTACTAGTCTAGGAACATAACTATTAACTCGAGCCCAGTCATCAACATTCATTCTTTTTCTTCCTACTGCATGTGCAATGGCAGGTAGATGAAGCAATAAATTTGTTGATCCTCCGCAAGCTGCATGAAGAACCATAGCGTTTTCAAACGCTTTGTCCGTTAGTATTTTATCAATAGATATTTTATCTTTTTCTAAATTCATCAATGCCTTTGCAGAACGTTGTGCGTTATTTGACCATGCAGGTGTACCACTTGGGGTACAGGCAGAATGAGTTAAAGCAATTCCTAAAGATTCTGCAATTACCTGAGATGTTCCCGCAGTTCCTAAAAACTGACAACCTCCACCTGGTGAGGCACAGGCTCGACATCCCATATCTTGCGCATATTCTAAAGAGATTTCACCTTGTGCAAATCTTGCTCCAATAGATTGAATTTTTCCGGCATCTTCACCGTTTTTTGGAGCTAAAGTTGATCCTCCTGGAACAATTATAGAAGGCTTGTCTTTCATTCCAGCAAGCGCCATCATCATAGCTGGTAACCCTTTATCGCATGAGGCTATTCCCATAATGGCTTTTGCAGTAGGTAGGGATCTTGCAATTCTTCTAAATACTTTTGCCGCATCGTTTCTGTAAGGCAAAGAGTCAAACATCCCTGTTGTTCCTTGTGTCCTGCCATCGCATGGGTCTGAGCAATAGGCTGAAAAAGGTAACCCCCCCATTTCATTGATAGTATTTGCTGCATTTTCTACTAACGTCGACAATTCCCAGTGACCTGTGTGAAAACCAAGCGCAATAGGGGCTCCATCTTTATTTTTTAGTCCTCCGCTAGTAGATAATATCAAGAATTGCTTCCTTAATAATTCATCTGGATTCCACCCCATTCCAGCATTTTGAGTTAATCCAAAGTGATTTCCACTGGGCTCATTAATTAATATTTCAGGGGTAAAAGGAATTCGCCCTGAAGGCCCATCTGCGTGAGTTTGAATTTTATATGTTGCCTCTGAGCTTCCTTCTATAATGTCTAAAAATGACACTTTTAAATTTTTATCTGATGCCATGTTCTCTCCGATCATTCTCTTTTGACTTATATAAACAAAGTATTACAATAATCTATTTATATCTATTAGGTTTTAGGTTAAATTATCAAATTTCATGAATTCATATAATTATACAAACACATAATGCCAGAACTAGCAGTTAGTTTCAATTATTTGGAATTATATATAAAAACACTATTATTCTGCCTCTTCAACATTGAAAAATTCATACAACAACAAATAAAAGAACATAAATTTTTATATTAATGCATACATAAAACAACATTTTAACTATTAAAAATTTGATATATTTGTATTTCAATGTTATTATATTATACAATGAAAATTTCAACATCATAAATAAGTAATGTGTACATAAATATGTGTATACATTGCGAATATAGAAAGCTAAAATAGTCAAATTGTAACAAACTAAATACAACAGAATTATTATATAAATCACAATGGTAAAAAAATATAAATCAATCAGAATAGACACAGAAACTTATAGAGCTTTAAAGGATAAAGTTCCTATAGGTTCTTTCAGTGACAAAATAAAAAAATTAATAGGTGGAAAAACGATACTTCCAACAAATCATATAGTAGTTGAAAGGTCCAGCACGGTTGTACCAAAACCAATTGTAGAACTAGCATTACTTGAAGTATGTTCACTACCAAGCGATGACTTCGGCTTACCAAGAACTTCTTTACTCAGTGCAACTGCTAGTCTTTTAGAGGGTTTGGGGTGGCGTAAAGCACGCAAAGAATTCTTTAGAGGCAATGGCTACAGGTCGCCTCTACTAGTAGCAATTGATAATGCTTTAAATTCTATGACTAGAAAAGGTTGGATTATTAAAGAACAAATTAACTCTAATGATGGTTTTGAATTTTCAATGTTTTCTAAAACAGAAGAAACAAAAAAAGCTTATAACTACAAAACTAATTGGGAAATTTCAAAAGATAGGATAAAGCTACTAAATAAGATGAAGAAGCAATATCTAATATCAGCTAAAGATATAGTAGCAAAAGAACAAGGCGATAAAAGATGGGCTTTATCTAACAGAATACCTAGCTCTAAATCAGGTTAAATTACCAAATTTTATGAATTCATAAATTAGCTCCAAGTGCGATCATGAGAATCTAAATCATCCCATTCAGAAGTATCTTCAAAAGCTCCTTTAGGATATATTGAAAATTTGCTATTGCCTTTTTGTGTTCTTCCCGAAGATTTAGCAAGGTGTTCGACAACGGCATCTTCATTAAGTTCTATTCCTAGTCCCGGAGCATCTGTTATATTTATATAACCATCTTTTATCATAGGTCCCTTTTGACCTACCAATGAAACAATATCGTTCCACCATGGATTATCAACGGAATGCATTTCTAAAGCAATGAAATTTTCTATAGTAGCTGCACAATGAACATTTGCCATAGCAACTATAGGAGAACCTGCTTGATGCAGAGCTATTGGAATTCCGGCTTCTCTGCAGTAATCTGCAATTTTTTTTGTTTCTAAAATTCCTCCAGAAGTTGCTAAATCTGGATGGGCCACTGAAATAGCTCTTGATTCAACCAAAGGCTCAAATCCTTCTTTGCAATATATATCTTCACCTGTGCATACAGGTGTATCAACTCTATTTTTTAACATTTTCCATTGATCTACTAATTGCCAAGGGATCATGTCTTCATACCAAGCTAGAGTAAATTTATCTAAAGCTTTACCTATTCTTATAGCATTTTCAACACCCATGTGCCCAAAATGATCAGAAGCAAGTGGAACTTCATAACCTATTATATCTCTAACGGTTTTTACATATTCTTCCATTTTTGAGATTCCATAATCTGTCACCTGTATACCAGTAAAGGGATGCATAACATTAGCAGATTCATTAATAATATTTTTGTTAATCACTCCATTTTTAAATTCAGATGCAATCCAAAGCCCTATGTCCATCTTAAGAAACTCGAATCCATTTTCCATTCTTTTTTTTAGAGCATTTCCCATTTCTATTGGGTCTTTTTTTAGAGGAGTATCCGCATAAACTTTTATCTTATCTCTATATTTACCTCCTGCAAGCATATAAGCAGGCACGCCATATGCTTTACCTGCTAAATCACACAATGCCATTTCTACTCCACAAACTCCTCCAGCTAGTCTTCCGTGACCTCCAAATTGTTTGATTTTTTGGAAGATTTTATCTATATCACAAGGGTTTTCACCTAAAATTTTACTTTTTAGAGATAAAGCATACCTAGCTGATGCACCATCTCGGACTTCTCCTAAGCCTATGATGTCTTGATTTGTATAAATTTTTATTATTGGCCACCTCCAGCTTCCTTCTCCAATCACTGCTATTCTCATATCGGTAATTCTTAGTTTTGAAGGATTTGAAGAAGTCCATATTTTATTAGACATAATTTCCTACTTTCTATTTTTTTTCCAATTTTCAAAATCTTTGTTCATTTCATCAGAATATTCCCGGTCAACCTCTCCAGGAGTATATTTTCCTTCCATAATTCTTTGTTGACCAAATTCATCTTTTAGCCTTATGTTTTCTGACGAGATAACCACTTCTTCTGCTAAATGGGGGGGGATAAATATAACTCCAGATCTTGTTCCCAATACAACATCCCCAGGAATACAAGTTGCATTTCCTATTCTGGTTATGCCATTAATTTCAGGCATACTCACATTATTTATGGCGCTAGGATCAAATCCTTTAACGAATGCATTGAAATTTTCCATTTCAAATATTCTTTGCGTGTCTCTTATGCCTCCATCAATAACCATACCTGTTCTTGTTTTAGATTTAATTGCTGTTGTTAAATTATCCCCTGCAAATGTTCCATCAAAAACTTTTCCAAACAAGTCCACTACAATCAAATCATCTTTTTCTAATTCATCTATAACCCACGAATTTTGAAAACCTACTCTTTTTTCTTTTTTACCTTGATCTTCTATGGCTTCATCAAGATCAGGTCTTTTTGGTACCCACCTGCAGGTTACGGCTCTGCCTACTATAACTCTATCTGGATGAAGATTATTCCAGTTACCTGCAAATTGAAAATGGTATCCATTTTTTCTACAAGTTCCCCAAGCTTCCTCTGTAGTTACTAACTTCATTCTTTCAAGTATGTTCTTTGAAACCAATGGTCTGAAATTTTTATCACGATTTCCATCCCATGAGTTTGTTACAGATTTTATTATTTCCTGGTTAGTTAATTTCATTATCTTCCTTTGCACTTATTTATTAAATTTAGTTTGTAATATTGTTAAATTTTTCAATTATTTCATTTTGGATAGTTATCATATTATTAATTAAAGTTTCTGTTTCTTCTAAAACCTTTTCAGAATCTTCTGGCATAAACAACATAGTTTTGGATTTTATGTCTATATTTTGCTCTAAATTATTCTCAAGAAAACTCTTTATATTAAGCAGGCTGTCTTTAAATTTTATTGTTACTTTTTCACTATTGCCTGTAATTGAAATAATATTATTAGATTGATGGCATAATATTTTTATTCTAGTAATTTTAATTAGTCTTTCTAGCTCCAAAGGAATATCTCCGAACCTATCATTAATTTCTTTTTTTATATCAATAAGATCTTTGATTTCTCTTGTTTTTGATAGTCTCATATATAAATTAAGTCTTATTTTTATATCATCTATGTATTCTTCAGGAATTCTTGAATCAATATCTATATCAACAGTATTAATTAGGAAGAATTCTAGTACACTATTATTTCCATTTTTTAGAGATTCTATTGTTGATTCTAATAATGAATTATACAATTCAAGTCCAATTGAGCTTATGTTTCCACTTTGTTCTTTTCCTAAAATGTTGCCAGCCCCTCTAATCTCTAAATCTCTTAAAGCTATATCGTAACCATTCCCAAATTCTGCGGTATTTATTAAAGCGTTTAGTCTTTCTTCAGAAAGATCATTTATACGGGAATTTTTTGGTAGTAAAAAATATGCATATGAACTTTTTTCACTTCTGCCTATTCTACCTCTTATTTGATATAGTTGAGATAAGCCAAATTTATGAGAATTATTTATAAATAGGGTATTTACATTTGGCATATCAATTCCTGATTCAATAATTGTTGTGCAAATCAGTACATCAAATTTATTATCCATAAAATTTGTAATAACATTCTCTAGCTGTTTTTTGTCCATTTGGCCATGGGCTATTTCTATTTTTGCTTCAGGAACAATCATTTTTATCTGTTTTGCGATAATTTCTATGTTGAATATTTCATTGTTGACAAAAAAAACTTGCCCTTTTCTTTCCATTTCTCTTAATATCGCTTCACGTATAAGGTCTTCAGAAAAAACTGAAAGATAGTTGTTTACGGGAATTCTATTTTCAGGAGGAGTGTTTATGACACTTAAATCTCTTACACCATTTAATGCTAAGCTTAGAGTCCTTGGAATCGGGGTGGCACTAAGACTTAAAATATCAATGTCAATTTCTCTTTTTTTTATTTTTTCTTTTTGTTCAACTCCAAATTTATGTTCTTCATCAATTATCAATAAACCTAATTTATGAAATTGAATCTTTTCATTAAGTAACTTATGGGTACCTATCACAATGTCTACTTTGCCTTTGTTTAAATTGCTTACTATTTCATTATTTTTTTTGTTTGGTACAAATCTAGACATATACTCTATTTCTATTGGAAAGGGTTCAAATCTTTCTTTAAATGTTTTATAGTGCTGAAGGGCTAAAACAGTAGTGGGGACAAGAATTGCTACCTGAAAACCATTTTCGACAACCTTGAAAGCAGCTCTCAACGCAACTTCTGTTTTTCCAAATCCGACGTCTCCACAAAGCAATCTGTCCATAGGGTTATTTGACACTAAGTCTTGATTAATTTCTTTGATTGATTTTATCTGATCAGGTGTCTCTTCAAATTCAAAAGATTCCTCTAAAACGTTATACCAATCTGTACTTTTTTTATAACTTTTACCTTTTATGTTTTCCCTAGCAGCATATATTTGAAGTAATTCTCCAGCTAGTATTTCAATTGATTTTTTTACTTTACTTTTTGTTTTTATCCATTTACTTGAACCTAAAGTGTCTAATACGGGGTCGTTTTTTTGAAAAGATTTATATACCTGGATTCTATCAATTTGATCTGAAGGTACGTACAGCTTATCTTCATTTTTATAATCTATCACTATAAACTCCTTGTCAGATGAGCCTAGTTGCAATGTTCCTATAAATTTACCAATACCATGATCTATATGTACAACGTAATCATTTAGTTTAAAAGGTTCAGAAGAAACACTTGATGGAAAATTATTTGAATAAGATTTATAAACTCTTTTTTTCTTTCTTCCAAAAATTTCTTTGTCTGTTAATAATAAAATAGATTCATTATTGCCAATAAACCTAAATCCTTCGCCTGCATTTTTAGAAATTATATTTATTTTCTCTTCAGAAAATGATTTTATGTCATCGAAAATTTTTATTTTATCAGAACCAACTATTTCCTTTATTCTTGAGGGATAATCTGTTGAAATTATTATTTTTTCATTTTTATTTTTTGTGTCTATATATCTAAAAATATTATCTTTTTTGAAATCAAAAATTTTAGGAATTGTAAATTCAAGTTTTTTTGATTCTTTGTTCTTAGAGTCCCTTTGGTTAAGTTGAATACTGAGCTTGTTGTTTTCTAAATAGCTATTCATCTGCTTTTTAGATATATAGGGTAATGGAAAGTTCATACTAATACTTTTGTTCTCTATTTTTTTTTGGCAGTTTTCTTTTCTTTTGGAGTCAATAAGATTTAATTCAAAATCAATATTGTAATCTTCAATTTTTACTATTAATATTTCATTTTTTATGTAATCAAATAGAGTCCCGTTGTCAAAAAAACCAGAATAAAAATTTATCAAGTCTTCCTTTTCACCATTTTGCATTGAACCAAAGTCTTCTGATATTTTTTCCTCTTCGTTTTCACTAAGATTAGTAAAAAAAAATTCATTTATTTTTTTTACATTTTTAATATCTTGAAAAACATTAGTTTCCTGGACCGGAGAAATAAAAACATTTTGTATATTCTTGTAAGATTTTTGAGATGAAGTTTCAAAAAGTTTTATGCTTTCTATTTCGTCATAATAAAAGTCAATCCTTATAGGATTTTTCTCAGATAGACAAAATAAATCTACAATATCTCCTCTTTTTGCAAATTGACCAACAGACTCTACTATTGAAGAATTTATATATCCAGCATTTAGTAAAGAGTCTATAAAATCTTTTTGACTTATTTTATATCCAGGCTTGATATCCATTGAAACTTTATCAAAATTATCTTTTGATAAAGTTTTAGTGCTTAGAGACTGAATAGAGCTACAAATAATAGGTCTCTTTTTTTGAAACTTACCTGTAACAAGACCTTCTAAGCATCTCATTCTGTCTTTAATGCTTTTATTATCTGGTTTATATTTTTCCAGAAAAATTTCGTTCCGTTCAGTAAAATTTAAATTTGAAGTGGAACTACTCCAGAAATTAATGCTATCTAAAATCTGAATTGATTCTTCAGGATTTGAAGTTATAACCAAAGTTGGAACTTTAAATGTTTCACTTAGAGTTGAAATTAAATATCCAAAGCTTGAATTGTTAGATACAACATTTTGAGGTATTTTTTGACGCAATTTACTTACCACATCAGAAAATGTGGGGTTATTATGTAAAAACTCGTGGATCTCTATCAAATGATTCAATTTCATAATCAGATAAAATATATTTTATTAGAAAATTAATATTTTGTATTATAAATTCGATAAAAATTGATAGTTTAATGGAAAATTTAGAAAAAAAAAGAATAATCATAAAAATTGGTAGTAATCTAATTACAGAAAATGAAAGCATTTTAAATGACTCTGTAATTAAGGACTTGTGTGCTCAAATTTCTGATATTCATGATAAAGGATTTCAAGTTATAGTAGTATCTTCAGGAGCAGTAGCTGCTGGTAGGCAATACCTAGGTCATTTAAATAAACAAATTAAGATTAATGAATCCTATTTAATTCATAAGCAAGTTTTAGCTTCCATAGGACAACCATTATTAATGAAAGCTTATGAAAAGTTTTTTTCAAATAATTTAAAAGGAATTTCTCAAGCATTACTTTCTAGGGAAGACTTTGAAAGTAGATCTGGGTATCTAAATATTAGAAATACCCTAAATGAATTGCTTAGCGTAAATATAATTCCAATTATTAATGAAAATGATGTTGTTTCAACTGATGAATTAGAAGATAAAGCTTATGGAGATAATGATCGCTTATCAGCTATGGTTGCAAATGCAGTAGATGCTGATGTATTGATTTTATTGGGTACTATTGATGCCCTTTACACTTCAGATCCAAATATAAACAAATCAGCAAAAAAAATTAAAGTTGTGGATAATATTTCTGAAGAAATAATAAGTTACGCCAAAGGCCCTTCTGACAGTATTGGTTCTGGAGGAATGACTTCTAAAATACAAGCAGCTAATATTGCAGTAAATTCCGGAATTGATATGTTTATTGCTTCTGGTTATGAAGAAAAATCGATTACCAAAATAATTTCAGGGCAAGATGTTGGCACAAAATTTGTAGCTAAAGAATCTCCAAACGAATCAAGAAAAAGATGGTTGATGACAGGATATTCTTCCTCTAAGGGAGGAGTAATCTTAGATGATGGTGCGACTCAAGCAATTAAAAATTCAAGTTTACTTCCTGCCGGTATTCTAGAAGTGTCAGGGCATTTTTCTAGAGGTGATATTATTGCTATAAAAAATAAAGCAAAAAAAAATATTGGTTGGGGCATAGCTAATTACTCTTCACAAGAAATAAGTAAAATTAAAGGAATGAAAACCAAAGATGTAGGCGATGTAGTTGATAAAAATTATGGTTCCGAAGTAATTCATAGAAATAATTTAGTTATAACTATTTAAGAAAATGCTAGAGAAAATAGAAAAAAAATTAATAGAAGTAAAGAAATATTCATCTGAGTTATCCTTAATTGAGCCTGATAAACGTAAATTATGCTTGGATATACTGGCTTCAAAACTTGTCTCAAATAGAGAAAAAATAATTAAAATAAATTCTGATGAATTAGAAATAGCTTATAAAAAAGGAATAGATAATCACGTTATTGAAAGAATGAAGATAACCAATATTGCTATTGAAAGAATGGTTGATTCTTTAAATAATGTATCTGCTTTAAATGATACTGTTGCAGAAGTAATAGATAAAAATAACCGAGAAAATGGATTGGTTGTCAAAAAAGTTAGAGTCCCATTAGGAGTTCTAGGCGTTATTTTTGAAAGCAGACCTAATGTTGTAATTGAAATAGCTTCTCTAGCAATTAAATCGGGTAATGGGTTAGTTATGAGAGGAGGCAGTGATTGCATTAAAACTAATTTATGTCTTTTTGAACTAGTATTTGAGTCTATGAAAGAAGCAGGATTACCTGAAAAATCAATGTATTTTTTAGATTTCACAGATAGAAAAGCTGTAGATATTATTTTATCCATGGATAAATATATTGATTTACTTATACCAAGAGGATCATCTTCTTTGGTAAGTCTAGTAAATGAAAAAGCAAAAATGCCATCTATTACTGGAGGCATAGGAGTTTGCCATACTTTTGTTGATAAAAATATAGATACAGAGTTAGCACTAAGTGTTTTAGAAAATGCTAAAACTCAAAACACTTCAGTTTGTAATGCTTTAGACACTGTGCTTATCCATAAAGATTCCTTAGATATAGTAGAACCTTTATTTGATTTATTATTAGAAAAAAAAGTTGAAATAAGAGCAGACCGCTGTTCTTATGAAAAATTTAATCAAAAATCAAAAATCAAGTTGGCTGAATCATCAGATTTTGGTAAAGAATTTCTTGATTTGATAATTAGTATAAAAACGGTTGAAAATATTGATGAAGCTATTAATCATATTGAAAAATTTGGTTCAAAGCATTCAGAGGCAATAATAACTAATAATGAAAATCATGCGAAATACTTTTTAGATAAAGTAGACGCTTCTGCAGTGTTTCATAATACTTCTACTAGGTTTAACGATGGTTTTGAATTAGGATTAGGTGCTGAGGTAGCTGTTTCTACTGATAAATTACATGCCAGAGGCCCAATGGGAATAAATGACTTAATGACTTACAAATGGGTAGTAACAGGAGAGGGACAAATTAGGTCTTAGATTATTATGAATAACTTGAATACAATTATGGTTCCAGCATCATCTGCGAATTTAGGTTCTGGATTTGATGTAGTGGGAGCATGCTTAAACGTATGGAATGAAATTAGTTTTAGTAAATCAAAGTTTAGTATAGAAAATAATGGCTATGGTTCTAAAACTATAAATAATACAAAGGATAATTTGATTTACAGATCTTATATTCATGTATCTAACATTCTTGGAGAAAACGAAATAGAGCTATCAATAAAATGTCAAAATTCAATCCCAACTTCTGGTGGTTTAGGGAGTAGTTCATCTGCGGTGATTGCTGGGATTTTATTAGCTTACTCAGTTCATGAAATAGAAATAAATAAGGATGATATATTTCAAATAGCCAGTGACATAGAAGGTCATCCAGACAATGTGGGACCAGCTTTATATGGAGGTATTACACTGGGTTTTAAGGACCAAAAAAAATGGTTTATTAGTAAAATTCAATATAACAAAAATCTGAAAATTGTTTCTTTTGTTTCTGATCAAAAAATTCTTACTAGTGAATCTAGAGCAGCTTTACCAAATAACATTTCAAGAAAAGATGCTGTTTATAATATTACTAGAGCAGCCTTATTAGTAAACTCTTTAAATACAAATGATTTTACTCTCCTGAAATATGCTTTTCAAGATAAGTTACATGAACAGTACAGAACTCCTGAAATAAAAGGTTATTCAACTATTAGCAAAGCAGCTATGAATGCTGGGGCTATATCTACTTATTTATCAGGTTCTGGCCCTACTATTTCATCAATTACTTTAGACAAAGAACTGACAATAAACTATGAAATGTTAGATGCTGCTAATAAACTTAATCTTTCAGGAAATGGTATTATTTCTTCTATTTCAGAAAAAGGAGCACATCTCATTGAAAAGTAATATTGTTGTACAAAAGTATGGAGGGACTTCAATTGGTGATGTTGAAAAATTAAAGTTAATTGCAAAAAAAATAGTTGAAAAAAAATTAGAAGGATTTTCTCCAGTTGTTGTAGTTTCAGCAATGGGTAAAACCACTGACGAATTGATAGAAATGTCTGAAAAGGTAACCTTTAGCCAGACACAGCCTGACTTAAGAGAGAAAGACACCTTACTATCAACAGGAGAACTTGTTTCAGCAACTTTATTGGCTATGTCTATAAAATCTTTAAACCAAGAAGTAATTAGCCTTTCAGGATCTCAAGCGGGTATTTTTACGGATCAAATTCATGGATCAGCTAGAATTTCTGATATTAATACTAAAAGAATCCTAAAAGAGATAGATCAAAACAAAATTCTGATCATAGCTGGCTTTCAGGGAGTAAACACACAAGGAGATATTACTACTTTAGGAAGAGGAGGCTCTGACACAACTGCAGTAGCTTTAGCCGTTGCATTGAATGCAACTGTATGTGAAATATACACAGATGTAAAAGGGATCTATACTACTGATCCTAGAATAGTTTCTCAAGCAAGAAAAATAGATTTTATTAATTATGAAGATATGCTTGAGATGGCAGTTTTAGGAGCAAAGATGCACCCTAGATCAATTGAATTAGCTTCAGTTTATAATGTTCCGATTTATATTGCTGGAACTTTTTCTGAAACTAAAGGAACACTTATTGTAAAAGGAGAAAATATGGAAAATAATAAAACAGTCACAGGCATAGCAATAGATAAGAATGTCTCAAAGATAACTATAAAAAAAATAAAAAATGATCCTGGTACAGCAGGTTCCATATTAAAACCATTATCTGATCAATCAATAAGTATTGATATTATTGTTCAAAATATTCCAATAAATGGTTTTATAGATTTTTCTTTTTCTATCTCTGATCATGATATTCAAAGAGCTTATGATATTTTGATGGGTCAAGAAAATCTTGATTTTGAAGATATTATTAAAGGAAGCGGTTTTGCTAAGATAAGCTTAGTAGGCACTGGAATGCAGAATGCTCCAGGCTACGCAACTGAAATGTTTAATGCCTTAGGTGAAGAAAATATTAATATAGAAATGATTACTACTTCTGAAATCAGAATAACTTGTTTGATAAATGAAAAAGATGTTAATTCTGCAGTTAATGCACTGCATTCAAAGTTTGAATTAGACAAAGAATAAAATTATCAATTATTTTTTATAACACCGTCGGATATAGAAAAATATTTCCCTTCTTTGATCTTTGTTTTATCTATTAGTGCTATATCAGCGGTTGAAAGTAATATTTGATCAAAATCTATGATTTCTGAAACTACTTTTTCTCTCATTTTTTCATCAAGCTCAGAAAAAATATCATCTAAAATTAGAATAGGGTTTCTTTTAGTAACATTTCTTATTTCTTTTGCTTCAGATAACTTTAAAGAAAGAGAAATGATTCTTGATTGTCCTCGTGATGCTGTGATTCCTGCAGGAGAATTATTGAAAATTATGTCAAAATCATCTCTATGTGGACCAATAGTTGTTATTCTTTGCTCGATATCTCTACTATGGTTTTTTTTCAGTGATTCATAAAAAATTAATTTTATCTCACTTATGCTCGGTTCAGAATCTAGAAATTTATTTTCTAAGTTTCTTCCTACTTTTGGTAAATATTTTATGTTAAGATCTATGTTTTTGTTGAAATTTTTAGCAAATTGATTACTACTGTTTTTTATTGTCTTTATTATTTTATTTCTTTCAAAAAAAATATTTGCAGCTTCTTCTGAAAGTCTATTATCCCAAAATTCTATTTCTATTTCGTTGCTTTTTCCGTCTTTGATATTTTTCAACAAACTGTTTCTTTGAAAAAGAACTTTTTGATATCTTTGTAGGTTTTTTACATGATCATTATTTATTTGGCTTAATAAAATATTTAGATATTTTCTTCTTATCAATGGAGGACCAGAAATTATAGATATGTCATCTGTATCGAAAAAAACTGAATTTATATTTCCTACAAATTCCTGATTGGAAACAAGTACTCCATTTATTCTAAAAGTTTTTATTAAGTCTGAATTTTTAGATATATCATAATCTATTTGTGCTTTAGTGTTTCTGTTTTTTTCTTCAGCTATCCCTAAAACTTGTGTGTGCCCTCCAGTTTGAAGTAACGCATTGTTTATTAGAAATTTATCATTTGCAACTCTTGAAGATTTTGCTATTGATAAAAGATATGCTCCTTCAAGTAAATTGCTTTTCCCTTGTCCGTTTAGACCAGAAAATATATTGAAACCTTCTTGAAGGTCTATAGTAGAGTCTTTGTGGTTTCTGTAATTCGAAAGAGATAATGTTTTTATTTTTATGTTTTTGCCCTATAAATACTTTCTTAATATGATAGTTTTTTATCTTTAGTAAGTATTTGTTTTTAAGCTTTATTTTTGGAATCAATTAATTATTAATCTCATTTTATGAATAAATCAGTAACAATTGACATATGGGAAACTATAATCGGTGAAAAAAATTTTTCTTCTTTTTCTAAAACTAGGAGAGAATTGAAATATAGATATTCGTATGACTATTTATTGAATTTTTCTAAAAAAATTGACTATTCTAAATTAGTTTTAGCCCACGATTTTGTTGCAGATGAAATAAATAAGTTTTCTAGATTTCATTCAGATAAATCTTTTTATGATTGGGTGGAGATTTTTATCAATAAAATTGATAAAAGACTAATAACTAAATTGAATCCTGATGCAATTATCTCACTAGGAAATGTGTTAGATAGAGCTTTTTTAGAACATCCTCCTGAAATTTTTGATGGAACTCATGAATTGTTGGATTTTTGTAGATCTAAAAATTTAAAAATTGGAATAATTTCAAACACAGGGTTTAATTCTCCTAACGTATATAAGGATTTTTTTTCTAAAAATGATTTATTTTATGACACGATATCATTATCAAATGAATTAGAAACAGCCAAGCCTCATTCAAAAATATTTTTAAAGACACTTAAGGAATTAGATACTCTACCTGAAAATTCAATACATTTTGGAGATAACCCTGTAGCCGATGTTTTGGGCGCAATAAATGTAGGCATGGAAGCTGTTCTAGTATCAAAAAATAATACAAAAAAACCTATAAATAAAAAGCACAAAGCTATCATAGACAACATTGCTTTTTCAAGAGAAATTATTTCATCTTGGATTTAATTTCTTATTAAATATCCAAGCAATTATATAAAATAAAAAATTTATAATTGCAAAAAGCCCTATAATTGTAATTGAAATTTCCAAAAAAAAGCTTTCAGGGAACATTATTAATAAATAATCATTTCTAGGATCTAATATCCATAAATCATTTCTAAAAAAAATCCTATGAAATAATACAAAACTTGCGTTGAAATTGATAATCATTCCGAAAATTATTATCAGTATAATTCCACTCCAAATTAATAATGACCTATGAATGATTCTAATAATAATAGATGATAGTCTCCTTATTTTTTTTTTGTAAGAAAACAATACTAAGTAAAAAAATATTATAAATAATGATATCTTTTCAAAGAGAAGAGTGCTTTTTATTAGATTTTTAACATCTACCATATGATCTATTTCTCTTTGATTAAATAATTTGAAAGATTTATCTCTATTGATCACAATATTGATTTTTTCTTGATCATTTTTGAAATAATCCTTTATTTGATCTGATGCCTCATTCAAGTCAGTTTTGCTAAGATTTGTCTTGTATGAGATATTATTTTTTTCCCAATTAAATTCATAAATCCAGTCAGAAAATGTTATTATTTCAAAACTTACGGTTAATATAAAAGGAACCCAGAGCAGATAAGATGAAAATTTCAAAACGGGTAAGATTTTTTTTATCATACAACATTATAACTTTTTAAATCATGAAAAAAAATAACATCGAAAAACTGGAAAAAATCATAAAAACTCTAAGATCTGAAGATGGATGTCCTTGGGATAAAGAACTTTCCATAGAAAAATTAGGAAAACTTACAATTGAAGAAACCTACGAGTTATTAGATGCTTTAGAAAAAGGTGAACCCAAAAACATTATTGATGAACTTGCAGATATTCTTACACACTTGATTTTTTATTTTCAAATTGGGGAATCTACGAATAAATTTACTAAAAATGAAATAATTGACCATGCAATTGAAAAACTAGTTTCTAGGCATCCCCATGTTTTTGATAAGGATAATAAAAAAAACTTTGATACAGCAGAAGAAGTTGAAAAAAACTGGAAGTTGTTAAAGAAAGATAAATTAGAAACTTCTGAAAATTTTGATTTTATAGGTCCTTCAGGGATTACTGCTGAAAGAATCATTAAAACATTGCTTGACCTAGGTATAAAACAAGAACAAACATTGAAACCTCAAATCGAAGATCCGAAAGAGTTATTGTTTTCCATATATTTTGAATTGATACAAAACGGACAAAGTCCTGAATATGAACTACGTAATAAATTAAATGAAATAAGAAAAAGCATCAGAGACTTAGAAAAAGAACAGAATGTGAGATTTGAAGAATTAGATAAAGAAAAGATTATAAAAATTCTATTTCGAAATTAGATTTGCTTACGATTTCTCCAACTTTTTTGACAATTAAGTTATTATTTTCGGACAGTTTTTTTTGAAATTCCTTTGAAATAGATTTATCAACAGTAAATAATAACCCTCCTGAAGTTTGGGGATCAAAGAGAATCATTTTTTCAGATAAAGTAATTGACTTGTTCCATAAAATTTTATTGTTTAAAGATTTTTGATTATTTATGGCACCAGAGGACCAATTTTTAGCAGTAGAAAGCATTTTGACTTTGTCAATTATAGGGATTTCAGAGTAATTGATTTTTGCAGAAACTTTACTTGCATTTAATATGTTTTTCATATGCCCAATGAATCCATACCCTGTCACATCAGTGCACGCTTTAATATTAAAGCTTGTTGCTATTTCTGATGCTGATTTGTTTAGCTCCAGCATATACGAAATACTCTGAGGGTAATCGGATAAATTAATAGTGGAATTTTTTGATGCTGTAATTAAAATTCCGTTACCTAAGGGTTTAGTCAAAATTATGTCTTGATTAGGCTTTGCTTGATTTAATGTCATTAATTTACTTGGGTGAATTTCTCCAATTACAGCTAATCCATATTTAGGTTCTTTATCATTTATAGTATGTCCGCCTGCAATTATTACACCTCCTTCGTTTGCTTTGTTTATCCCTCCGTTAATGATTTCTTCAATATATTTTTCTGGAATATTGTCAGAGAAACAGCAAATATTTAAAGCTAAAGTAGGATTTCCGCCCATTGCATAAACATCAGAAATAGCGTTTGCTGCAGAAATTTGCCCAAATAAAAAAGGATCATCTACAACAGGAGCAAAAAAATCTGTAGTGAAAATTATAGCTTTTTCATCAGATATTTTATAAACAGCAGCGTCATCTTTAGTTTTTTGATCAACTAAAACTTTTTCTGATGAAATTGATTTGTTTATCTGGCCCAGAACCCTGTCCAGTACTTCAATTGAAGCTTTTCCAGCTCAACCACCGCATCTAGAAAAGCTTGTAAGTCTTATTTCTTTATCCATTTAATGTTTTTTTTAATTAAAAGTTATAGAATTTATATAATTCAGTGAACAAATATTTAGGCGAATTATGAAAGAAAACATCGAATTTACAGGAAGTGACATATTTCCAAACAACTCTTTTGTTAATGATAAAAAACACATTTCTATTTGTGGTGTTGATTTAGAAGAATTAGCTAATACGTATGGTACTCCATTGTATGTATATGATGAAAACACTATTGTTGAGACAATTAAAGATTTCCAAGAATCATTTACTAATGAACTTGAGGATAGTGTTATTTCTTATTCAACAAAAGCATTTTCTAATCCTTATGTTTTAAAGATATTAAATGATAACGGTATGAATATAGATGTTGTAACCGGTGGGGAGCTTGCTGTAGCAAAGTATGTTAAATTTCCTCCAGAAAAAATAAATTTTCATGGGAATAACAAATCCTTAGAAGAATTGAAAGAAGCTATAAATTATGGATTGGGTCATATTACAATAGACTCATTTAATGAAATTGAAAACCTAAGAAAAATAACATTAGAATCATCAATTATACAAAATGTAATGATAAGAGTTTCTCCCTCAATTGATCCTCATACTCATTTACTTACAACAACAGGAATTTTAGACTCAAAATTTGGTTTTTCAATAGAAACTGGAGATGCGGAAAAGGCCATTGAGAAACTAATGAAAATAAAATCATTGAATTTATTAGGGCTTCATTTTCATTTAGGATCTCCTATTTTTGAATTAAAACCTTATTCAGAAGCAATAGATTATGTGTTTCAGTTTGCGGCAGAAATGAGAAACAAGTATGGATTAGATATGAAAGAATTTAGTCCGGGAGGAGGATTTGCATTAGGATATCAAACGCAAAAAAAACCTTTACCAATTTCTGATTATGCAAAAGTGATTGGTGAATCTGTAAAAAAAGGATGTGATGTGCATGGTTTTAATATTCCAAAAGTAATACTTGAACCTGGAAGAGCTTTAATTGGAAGAGCTGGGGTAAGTATTTATAGAATAGGTTCTATTAAAACAATTCCTGGTGTTAGGAATTACGTCTCGATAGATGGAGGCATGGGGGACAATATCAGACCAGCCTTATACGGTTCTGAATATTCAGTCTTTTCTGTTACAAAAATCTTAGAAAACAAAAATTTATTGAAATCTACTATTTCAGGAAAATTTTGTGAATCAGGAGATGTTCTAGCTAAAGATATAAATTTACCTGATCCAATGATAGATGATTTATTGGTATTACCTGCATCAGGAGCATATAATTTGGCCATGGCCAGTAATTACAACATGCAAGTAAGACCAGCAGTGGTAATGCTAAAAAACGGATCTCATTTCCTAATTAAAAGGAGAGAAAGTTACGAGGATCTTTTGAGCACATCAGTATTATGACTATTATTAATGAAAAAGCTTATAACATACTAGAAAATTCAATAAAAAAAAATTCTATTTCTCATTTTTATATTTTACATGGCCCAAATAATGTAGGTAAAAAAAACTTAGCATATTTATTTTCTAAGTTATTGCTTTGTGAAAACCAAAATTCTGATATTACTCCTTGTAACACATGTTCAAGCTGTCAGAAAATTGATGATCAAAAACATTTTGATGTTGTGTTTATGGATTCTAAAACTCCAATTGAAGGAATTGTAGAAAATAAATCAGATCAAATACGATTGCCTCATGTTCAAGAAATAAATAGACTTTCTAATTTAGGACCTTTTATGAGTAACTATAAAATATTTATATTAGATTCAGCTGAAAAGTTAAATAATGAAGCCTCAAATGCGTTTTTAAAGCTTTTAGAAGAACCTCCTAAATCCTCCTTGTTTTTATTTTTAGTCAATGATCTTTCTTCTATTTATCCAACTATATTGTCTAGAGCTCAAAAAATTAATATTTTAGAAATAAGTAAAAAAGAGATGGAATTATACATCTCTCAAAAATTTGACCTAGATGAATTAACAATCAACAAAATCACAACTTTTTCTCATGGAAAAATTGAAATTGCAGAAAAATTATCAACGGATCCTTCATTAATTGAAAATTATTATGATTCATATGATAGATTTTTTGAATTTTGTAATAGTGATTTAACTAACAGAATGGAATTATCTCAAAAATTTTCAAGTAGATATAGAACAGATAGAAACGCTATATATATAGAACTTAACTTATGGATAGATTTTTGCAACATAATGTTAAATAATAATTACCAGAAGGAGAATGGTTTGATTTTTGAAAAAAACTTAAATGATATGTATGAAGTTAAACAAATTAATAATATTACATTAGAACTAATTAGAACAATTAGTAATTTGAAAAGCAATGCTAATCCTAGATTAGTGTTTGATGTAATGTCTTTAAAATTACCTTTACATCAAAAAGGAAACCATGCTAAATGATTGATTATAAATCGATAGCTATAGATGGACCTGCTGCTTCCGGCAAATCAGTTGTAGGGAAATTACTTGCAGAGAAATTATCTTATGATTTTTTAGATACAGGCATTATGTACAGAGCAGTAACTTATATAATTCAAGAAACAGGACTTAATCCAGTTGAGGCTTCAAAATTCTTTATTGAATCTAAACTAGTAATAGATTTTAGTAATTTAGAAAATAAAATTATTTTCAAAAAACTTGATATAACCCAATTTTTATTTTCTGATAAAATTGACTCTCAAGTTTCTGATTTTTCTAAATTGAAATCTGTTCGAAAAAACCTTGTTTTAGAACAAAAAAAAATATCAGAAAATACAAATATAGTCATGGTGGGGAGAGATATAGGTACAAAAGTACTTCCCAATTCAAACTTAAAAATATATTTGGATGCATCAATAGAAACCCGAGCAATAAGGAGATCTAAAGACTTAAATAATTTATCAAAAGATAAAGTAAAAAAAATGATTGAATCAAGAGATATTTTAGACAAAAACAGAACTAATTCTCCGTTAGTAATTGATAAAAATGCTTTTCTTGTAAATACTGATAACACTACGATTGATCAAGTTGTTAACAATATATTGAATTTATATAAAAATGAGTAAGTTATTTAAAATATGTGATTTAGGATTAAGGTTCACCTTTTTTATATTTGGAGAATTAAAAATAGAAGGTTTTGAAAATATTCCCAAAAATAAATCAATCATAACCGTTTCAAATCATCTTTCAATAATTGATCCTCCGTTGTGTGCCTCTGCAGTAGGTAAAGACACAAAATTTTTAGCAAAAAAAGAATTATTTAAGTTTCCGTTTAATATTTTCTTGAAATTTTATGGAGCATTTCCTATAAATAGAGGAAAGTTAGACATGTCTGCTATTAATTGGGCAAAAAATCAATTGAATAGCAAAAATAATTCTCTTCTTATATTTCCAGAGGGAACTAGAAGTAAAAATTTAAAATTACAAAAAGGATTCAACGGAGCGGCTATGATTGCAATGGACACAGATAGTGTTATATTGCCAATATCAATTTCGGGTTCTGAAAAATGTAGAAATTATTTACAGTTTATATTTCCTACAATGTCAGTGTGTATAAAAATAGGTAAACCCTTTAAAATTAAGTCTTTATCTGAGAATAGAAATAAAAAATTATATGAAAATATAACAAATGAAATCATGAATAGAATTTCAATTTTATTGCCCAAATCATATCTAAATGAACCCTCAGATATTATTAAAAAATATAAGTATACAAAGGTAATATAAAATGAGATTAAATGAGGTATCTTCTGAATTTTTTCATGTTAATTCTATAAGTCAGTCTCAGTTATCAAAATTTGCAGTTAATGAAAAAAATGCCCAACGTAAGATTAACGAATCTAATGAAGGTTTATATAGAAATTCCTTTCAAATTGATAGGGATAGAATTATTCATACAAATTCGTTTAGAAGATTAAAGCATAAAAGCCAGGTCTTTGTAGCTCCTGAAGGGGATCATTATACTACTAGATTAACTCATGTTATAGAAGTCTCTCAAATAGGTCGAACTATTGCAAGAGCATTAAATTTGAATGAAGATTTAGTTGAAGCAGCATCTTTAGGTCATGATTTGGGACATACGCCATTTGGGCATATTGGAGAATCAGCTTTAGACGATATTTTAGACAAAGGATTTCATCATTCAATACATTCTGTAAAAATCATTGAATTGTTAGAAAAAAACGGAAAAGGGCTGAATCTAACTAATTACGTTATAGAAGCCATAAGAAAGCATTCGAAAAAACAAGGTGAATTTTTGACCCAAAGATCAATTGAAGGCATGACATTAGAGGCTCAAATAGTAAGAATATCTGATGCGCTAGCATATTTAAGCCATGATATTGAAGATGCAAAAAGATCGAATTTTATTAACAAAAAAATTTCAGAAAATATTTCCTATTTCTTTAAATTATCCAGGGCTGAAAGAATTAATCTATTTGTTACTGATCTAATAATGAATTCTTGGGATTGTACAGGAAAAAAATCAGGAAATAGCCCTTATATAAAAATGTCAAAAGAATTTTCAACATCAATGACAGATCTCAGAAATTTTATGTTTGAAAATTTTTATTTACCCGTCAGTAATTCTAGACAAGGAGAAATAGCTACAAAAATAATAGAAATGTTATTTGATTATTATTTTGAAAATTATACTGAAATCCCTTCTAAATATTTAGAAACTAAACAAACAAAAGAACAAATAATTTCTGATTTTATTTGTGGTATGACAGATCACTATGCTATAAATATTGCTGAAAATATTTCACCTGGGATAACTAAAAGCCTTAGATTTAAGAACATTTAATTATGGCCAAATATTATTGGAAATTATTTCGGTAAAAATTAACATTAAAAGCTGTCCAACTCTTCTATTAATATGTACACTAGGGGAAAGTGTTAAAGTGTTTAGGAAATTATTAATGCCTCTAGATTTGAAAGATACAATTAAAGAGAAACTTGATCTTTTAGACTTTTTGAGCACTAAAGGAATTACTTGGCAAAACCAAAACTCCATACCTAAAGCATTATGCATTTTTCATGAAGAAAAAACCCCTTCATTTACCCTAAGTAAAGACCACAAGAGATATAAGTGTTATGGGTGCAATGAAAGCGGAGATGTTTTTGACTATTTAATGTCTGCAGAGAAACTGACTTTTGTTGAAGCGATTAGGCAACTTTCAACATATCTTTCATTGGACTATGATGATAATACATTTTCAGACAATATTGAAAAAAGAAAAAAATCCAATATTATTTCAAATGAAGTACTTGAAGTTAATAATTTAGCTCAAAATTACTTCTCTAAACAAATTTTTGATCAAGCATCAGAAAATTCAGCGACCATACGCTCTTATCTTGAAGAAAGAGGCATCACGCTAGAATCTATAAAGAAAAATTACATTGGTTATTGCCCTGATGGAAATATGGGGAGCTTAATGACTTATTTTCAGTCTAACAAAGTAAATAAACGAGGAGTTTTAAATTCTAACCTTTTATTAAAAAAAGATGATAATGGAGAATGGATAGATTTTTTTAGAAATAGGGTGACGATAGCAATATTAGATGACCGTTCAAACATAGTTGGTTTTTCTGGAAGATCTTTAAATGAAAACTCAAAGAGCAAGTATATAAATTCAAAAGATAGCGAAGTGTTCAATAAGTCAGCTATTCTTTATGGTCTAGATAGAGCAGCTGATAATATAAAGCTTAAATCTCAAGCAATCGTCGTTGAAGGTTATTTTGATTGTATTTCAGGGTATGACAAAGGTTACGAGAACTTAGTTGCAGCAATGGGAACTCAAATTAGCTCGGATAGTTTTGAAAAATTAAGAAAACTTGTCACATATGATTCAGCGGTGGGAGAAATTGTTTTTTGTTTTGATAATGATTCTGCAGGCAAAAAAGCAGCAATAGATACAATCGACAAATTAAAAGAAAATATAGCAAGTGCATCAAAAAACACAGAAAAGAAGATCCGTATAAAAATTTGTTTTCCATCTTCTGGAAAAGATCCAGACGAGATATTCAGATCGAATCCTGTGGAATGGGAAGAAATGATTAATTTGTCTCAAAATTTCATAGATTATTTGATTCAATATTATTCAAGGATTTATTTAGAAGGTGCTGAGAAAGACACATATAAATTTTTAGACTTATTGCTTCCATTTATTATTGAATGTTGTGATGAAGTTCAGCAGTCTTTTTATCTTTCTAAAATTTCTAAACAAACAGGTCTTAGTTATGATTTACTAAAGTTGGAATCTTCTAGCTTAAGTAAATCTAAATATAGAAAAAATAGAAAGACTATCAAAGACGAAGATAGAATAAGAAGAGTGATTTTCAATCCAGAAAAAGCTCAAGAAAAGCATTTTTTGGCAATATTATTGGATGCTAAAGAATTGTTTGAAAATGTAAAAGATATTGAAGATGTATATTTTTCAGATTTGCACTATCGATCTGTTTTTAAACTTTGGAAAAAATCACAAGAAGTTATAGACAGAAAAAACTTATCAGAAGACTTGATTTTTATTTATGATGAAATTGAAAATTATCTAAAAAATGATTTTGTAGATGATCCTGATTTTAGTAAGGATATTGAATTGGAAAATGTGAAAAATAGACTAGCAATTGACTATCAAAAAAGAAAATTAAATGAAGCAGAAATGCGCTTGTTAGAGCTTGAAAATAATGAAGATAAAGATGAGAATGCAATTACATCCTTAATGGACGAATTGCTAATAATAACTGAAAATATAAAAGATCTAGAAAGGAGCGAGGTAACTTGAAACAAGATACTAGCGAAAACGACAACTTAAATGACAATCTTTACATTGACAATGTAGATGAAAATTCTGGGATTGATAAGGTTTTAATATCTACTTCATCAGGCGTTGATGATGAAGAAGATATGTCTACAGCCCCTGCCGTAGATACTTATGCTCAAAATGATGACCTTATGAATATTTTAACTAAGGGCAAAAAAGAATTTAAGGATACATATGAAGATCCAATAAGAATGTATCTTAAAGAAATAGGAGATGTAAAACTTCTATCAAGAAAAGATGAAGAGGTCTTGGCTCGAACTATTGACCTTAAATTTAAATATAAAAATATGCATGATGAATTAGAGGAATCAAGTTCAGAATTAATTAATTCTATTGACTTAATAAAACAAGTTTTTGAATCTATAGTTTCTCTAAAGCCTATACTTGAATCTATAGGAAAGTTTTATGGAGTTACAAAAGCTGATGCTGTTTCTCTAACTTATTTAGCATCTCAAGACTCTGAAATGAATAAAATACATGGGGTTTATTCTGAAGATTTAATTAACTATGTTGCAGATGTAAACAATATTTCAAATGACGAAGTGACAGTAAAAGTTAAAGAACTTTCAGATTTACTGGGATTAATTCCACCTGATCTAACGGAGCTTCTAGAAGATAATTTTACAAAACCTAATCTTAAAGCACTGTTAAAAAATGAAGACTTTTTAAATCATTTAAGCATGTATAAAATTATAATTGACAGTCACTTTAATCAAATTCTTTCTAGGTCTGATTTAGCTCAAAACCATTTAGCAGAAGCAAATTTAAGACTTGTTGTATCAATAGCCAAAAAATATATTGGAAGAGGACTAACTCTTTTGGACCTAGTTCAAGAAGGCAACATAGGATTGATCAGAGCTGTTGAAAAATTTGATTACAGGAAAGGATTTAAGTTTTCAACTTATGCCACTTGGTGGATTCGTCAGTCAATTACTAGAGCTGTTGCTGATCAATCAAGAACGATAAGAATTCCTGTGCACATGGTTGAACAAATTAATAAAATACTAAGAGTTTCTAGAAGGCTAGTTCAAGAAAAAGGAGTAGAGCCAACCTCTGACGATATAGCCAAAGAGCTAGATATGGATCCAGATAAAGTAAATGAAATTTTAAAAGCATCTCAAGACCCTATTTCCTTAGAGGCTCCTATAGGAGAAGAACAAGATTTGAATTTAGCAGATCTTATTGAAGATCAAAATGCTGAATCCCCGCAAAACTCTGCATCAAAAAATCTTTTGAAATCTCAAATTATTGAAGTTTTAGAAACCCTTTCTCCTAGAGAAAGACAAGTGATTGAATATAGATTTGGAATAAATGACAGCAGACCAAGAACACTTGAAGAAGTAGGACAAACCTTTGGAGTAACCAGAGAAAGAATAAGGCAAATTGAAGCAAAGGCACTAAGGAAACTTAGACATCCCACTAGATCACTAACACTAAGGGACTATTTGGACTTTTAGCTTTTAGTTATTAACTAAATGCTAACTAATTTGATTTATTCCTAGATTTTCTATATATTTATAGTATAAATTTAAAAAACATAAGGTTCCATTTGACATTATCTGAACTTCAAAACTACTTAATGATAGCTTTTTTGGTGATTTTCTCATTTTTAGGTATCTTTGTTACCATATTTTTAATATATGTCTTGAGAGCAATAAATCAAATTAAAGTTCAATTTGATAATGCGAATGAAAAAATTGGTACTTTTAAAGAATCTGTTAACGTAATTAGCAAATCTATTGATATTTTTAGATCAATATTTGGTAATGCAAAAAATAATAATAACAAAGAATAAGAGGGTAAATATGTCTTCAGAAGACTCTTTTTATAAAGGTTTTTTTTATGGAGCCACTTTAGGTTTTATTGCAGGGATAATATATGCTCCTAAAACAGGTAATGAAACTAGAGAAATCCTTGGCGAGAATATAAAAGACTGGAAATTAAAGGCAAATGATCTTGTAGATTCTGCAAAAGAAAGATTGAACAATGCTGTGCAAGAAGGAGCAGAAGAATCAAGAAGAGCAAGGCAAGATCTATATGATGAGTAAGAGCTATTTAGGGTAGGAGCCAAGTACTTTTAAGAGAGATGTTATTCTGGATAGTTCATCCAATGCTTCAGAAATAAGATTATCTTGGATATGCCCATCAAAATCTATTATAAATATATAATTGCCTAATTCATTACCTTTTGGCCTGCTTTCAATTTTAGCAAGATTGATGTTTCTTTTTGCAAAACATTCTAAAGCCTTAAAAAGCAGTCCTGCTTCATCAGAACTTTTAAAATCAAATGCTATAGAGGTTTTATCCTTTCCTGATCTGTTATTTGGATAATTAGAAACTACTACAAATCTTGTAATATTACTTTTATAATCTTGTATCCCTTTTACAACTATATTGCATTTATTAATTTCAGCTGACCTTGCATTTGCAATTGCTGCCACACTATCATCTAAATTTTTTAAATCTGAAACAGCTTCAGCTGTTGAAGGATATTCAGTTAATTTAATGTTGTTATTAAGATTTTTTTTGATCCATAAATTGCATTGATTTATAGCTTCAGGCTTACTAATTATTTGCTTTAAATTACTGAGATCTTTCATTTCTTTTTTTGTTATCAAACATGCCTCTATAGGTAGAAATATTTCTTTATTAATATATAAGTTCTTAGAATTAATTAGATAATCTAGTGTTTCAAGTATTGTTCCGACTCTAGAATTTTCAATAGGAACGATTCCTTGATCAATTTTTGAGGTTTCTATACTTTCTAAAACATCAAAGATTGTTTTTTGAGGGATTAATAGTTGTTCATTTTGTTCTTTAAATATTAATGCAGCTTCTTCACTATAAGTACCACTTGGGCCTAAATAACTTAAGTTTGTTTGTATTTTATTCATTGTTTTTATAAATTATATTGCTTTGAATTAATATTTTATCAAGTGGATTTAATGTATTGCTAAAATTATGAGAAATTGCACCTGAAGAAGAGATAATGGAAATAACGTCACTTTCATTAGGTAAATCAATGTCATTGACGGTTTTTCCAATTAAGTTTGAATCCCTGCCAATTGAAATTATTCTGATTTCTGTATGATTGTCAGTGTTGGTATAAATCAATTGATCAAATTTATTTGCAATAAATGAATTTAAAGTATCGCTAATCATTTCATCATATTCAATGGCAAAATCAAATTCATCTCCAAGAAAAAATTGTTTGTTAGGAGTTGTGTTTACTAAGGTTATAGAAATAATTTCATTATTTAAGTGTTTAGCCAGTTGAACAGACAAAAAATTTATTTCATCTTTTAAATTTGAGGCTACAAAAAAGTCAGCTCTTTCAATTCCTGCTTCAACAAGAGTACTTTTTTTAAAAGCATTACCCAATACATTAACAAAGCCTATAGTTTTTTCAATTTCTTGAGATTTATTTTGATTTAAATCAACAAATGTTATTTCGTTTCCTTCGCTTATTAATTTTTTTGCTAAATTAATAGTTATGTTATTCATCCCAGAAATAATAATATACATAATTTGTTAATCCTTTATCAAATAAGATAAATCATTTTGTTCTAACTCTAACTTAGACATAACAGGATAATCTTTGTCTTTATACATATTGTAAATCTCATCGTCATTAATCAACATTAGAACTTTTTTTTTGGGTTCTTGGTTAATTATCTTTTGATATGAAAATGAATTGAAAGGATCTGATTCACTTAGTAAAAATACAATATCTGAAGAATTAGAAATGTTTTCAATGTTGTCTTCAAGTGCTTGATTTGTAATGATTTCTATATTTTTTTTATTATGATATTTATTTTCAAAATCAAAATGACGTTTGTCTGAATAGACATTTATATCATCTGAATGATTTACTATTTTGTCAATTACAGAATCTATAATTTGAGATATTCCAATTATTGATATTTTCATAACTTTAAACTTTTAGTAATTGTATTGTATCTGCTTCTGAATATTTGTTTATATAATCATATTTGTAATTTGAGTCATTTTTATTTTTTCTATAAAAAATCATATTTGTCCCTAACCTTAGGGACTCTTTTACTATTCCTACACCTGCATTTCTAGATTGTAAAAGTATAAAATTTTCTCCATTTAAATCGTAATTTATTTTTTTTCTATGAAGATAACTGTTTGTATCACTAAGTATATTTTCACCGATACTTATTTCACTACCAATTTCATAATCAATCTCATATTTGACTGGAACTTCTACTACATACAAAAAATATACAGAAGTTGAATATTGTCGGATAAAAGGGATAACACAATCAAGCAATGCTTCATTTTTTTCTTTATCAAGTAATAAAATTATTTTTTCAGGAATCATATTTATAGCAGTTTATTTATACTGTTATTATTACCTATTATGCAGAGTTCATCATTTTCAGATAATACTTCATCTGATGAAGGATAAAGAACTATAGAATCTCCTCTTTTAATTGAAACAACAGTTAATTTTTGTGACCCTGGTTTATTTTCAAACCCAGCTTCTGATAAAGTGAAACCTATAAGCCTGTCTGGAATTTGCATTTTACTTATTCCTAAGTTAGTTGATAGTTCTAAGTATTCATCTACTATAGGCGTAAATAAAGTGTTGGCAAGCCTGTCCCCCATTTCCTCTTCAGCAAAAATCACTCTATTGCATCCAAGTCTACTTAAAGTACTCTCATGAAGAGTTGATGATGCTCGTGCAATAACTGTGTTTATATTTAGAGTTTTAAGTAATACAGTAACCATTACTGAAACCTCAACATTTGAACCTATCGCAACAACTCCAACGTCAAAATCTTGAACTCCAAGTTCTCTTAAAGCTATCTCTGAAGACGCATCAGCAGTAACAGGATATGTTACCTGCCCAATCATTGCCTGAACCTTTTCTTCGTCATGATCAATAGCCATTACATCATATCCAAGTTGGTACATTTTGCTTGCAAAGCTTGTTCCAAATCTTCCTAAACCTATGACAACAACTTGAGGCTTTAATTTCATTAACCTATCCTTACAATTTCGTATGCTGGTTTAGCATTTTCTTTCCTTCTTTTTCCAACAAACATAAGGGCTAATACCATTGGTCCAAATCTCCCTATTATCATTAGAAAAGACATAAGTACTTTGGAGGAGTCGTTTAAGCTGTTTGTTATTCCAGTAGTTAAACCAACGTTTCCAAAAGCGCTTACACATTCAAAAAGCAATTCTCTAAATATGGTATCAGGTTCAAAAGATGAAATAATCATAAAAGAAAATATAATTAGAAAGATAGAAAAAATAAAAATAATAAGAGCTCTTCTAATTATATCTTTTTCTACAGTTCTTTTAAATAAGGTGACTTCTTCCTTTCCAACAATTGTTGAGATTAAAGATATGATAATTATTGATAAAGTACCTATTTTTATTCCACCAGCAACAGATAAAGAGCTTCCTCCTATAAACATTAGGGCAATTGTTGTGATACTAGTACTATTGTGAACGAAGTTATAATCTATTAGAGAAAAACCTGCAGTTCTAGTAATGCTGTGAAAAATTGAAAGAATTATTTTCTCTTTTACAGGTTCCTCGGCTATAGTGCCTAAATTTGTCCACTCTGAGAATAAAAATTGCAAAGAGCCCAATATCATAATAAACACTGTTCCAAATAAAATAACTTTAAAATTTAGTGTAAAGAAAATTTCTTTATATTTTGATTGAATGAAAAGTTTTCCATTTGCAAATAATTCTAATATAAAAGGATAACCTATGCTTCCCAAAGTAATTAAAATCATCGTTACGTTTAATAAATAAGGATTTCTCTTAATTGCACCTATGCTTCCTCCATTCGCATCTTTCAAAATATCAAACCCTGATCCATTAAATGAAGAAATAGAATGAAAAAGAGAGTTGAATATAGCTCCATAATTATTTCCGAAGTTTTTTCCTTCCCAAAGAAAAAACATAATTATAAAACCCAAAAGTTGAAAAACAACACTCATAATAAATATATTAAGCACCAATTTTATTGAGTTTCCAGGAGCTATTTTAGAAGGAGTAGCATCTGATAGGCTTTCATTAATAAGTATTTTTTGTTCTAGATTTAATCTTTTTCCAAAAAAAATATAAATAATAAAACCAGCACCCATCATAAACCCTAATCCTCCGATAAAAGAAAGAACCATGATTACACAGAGTCCAAAAGTACTCCATGTTTCTTCTGATGCAAATGGAGTTAGTCCTGTTACAGTTACAGCAGAAGTTGCTACAAAAAAACTATCAACAATAGATATATTTTCAGCATTCTTACTCGCAATAGGTAAAAAAAGTAAAAATGTTCCTAATAAAATAAATAGAACCAAACCATATAAAATTACTAAAGGGGAATTTATTCCTCTTCCAGATCTTTTTTTAGATTCTAATTTGATTATTTCAGGAGCTAATTCTAAAGATCTTTTGATTTTGTGCGTAATGTTACCGTCTATGTTAATATTTTTATTTTGATTCATTGATGAAATAATTTTTATTTATTCATATATAGATTATACTTGTAACACACGATTAAGTTTTATTTATATTTATATGGCAATGAATTCGCTTGAAATAGTCCCTAAGCAGTTAGACAGGTTAAAATTTCTACCCGATAATTCATTTAAAGATGTTTACGTAGCTTTTATTCCTGGAGATGACTATCTAAACATAGTAAAAGCATCAAAATCACTGATTCAATTAGGCTACAATCCTATTCCTCATTGCCCAGCCAGAACACTAAAAAGTGAAGAAGAACTAGAAGATTTCTTAAAAAAATTAAATACTGAAGGAGTAAAGAATGTTTTAGTAATTGGAGGAAGCCCTAAAAAACAAGAGGGCCCTTTTTCAAAGAGCATGGATATACTAAACACAGGTCTTTTTAATAAGTATGAGTTTAATGAAATTCATATTGCAGGTCATCCTGAAGGAAATCCTGATGATAATGAAGCAGAGATGAATTTATTTGAAAAAGCTAATTGGCTTTATAAAAATAATTTAGAATTTTCTATAGTTACACAATGGACCTTGAATATAGAAGAAACGAATCAATGGATTATTAATACAAAGAACCATATAGAAAAAACTATAAATAAAAAAGTTCCTATAAAAATTGGGATAGCAGGACCTGCTAAGTTGACTACTTTGATAAATTACGCAAAAATTTGTGGAGTTTCTGCAACTGCATTAATAGTAAAAAACAAAAAATTTGGACTTACAAAACTTGTTAAACATAATCCAACTGAAATCATAGAAGGCCTAAAAAATTATGACCAATTGCATTTTTTCCCTTTTGGAGGAATAAAAGAGGTTGCAAGTTGGCTAGAAAAAAAAGAAGGATAAAATGTCAGATTTTAAAATAATTGGAGAAAACATACACACAACGAGATCTATAAAATTAGGTGGTATTAGAACAAAGACTATTGATTCAAAAAATGTAATAACTTACAGAAAAAAAGGAGAAAAATTTTCTGTGATGGATATTCCTGAAAATTTTGAAAACACCCAGCCATATAAACAAGGTCAATTGAAACATTTTATGATAGCAATATGGAATGGAATGAACGGTAATAATACCCAAGGTATTGATTACATAAAATGGGAAATTGAAAGACAAACAAACAACTTTGCTTCTTATTTAGATATAAATGTGGATGAATACAGTTATAAACTAGATGAACAAATAATTGCTATGAAATGGCTTGTAAATGTTATTAAGGAATTTTCTACTATACCAGTTTCGATTGACTCCTCAAATCCAGAAATAATTAAGGCAGGCCTTGAAGAGTATGATAACCATATGAAACCTATGGTAAATTCCTTGTCTTTAGAGCGCAAGGACTTAATTGATACAATTTTGAATTACGATGCTCAAGCTGTTGTTAGTGCTGCAAGTGAAAGCAGTATGCCAGAAGATGCTAAAGAAAGATTAGATAATTTAAATAATTTAGTAGAATTCTCATTAGGTAAAGGATTAAAAATTGAAGACATATTCATAGACCCTTTAATTTTTCCTATATCTGTATCTTCAAATTATGGACAAGATGCTCTTGATGCAATTTCAATGATTAAGGATAAATGGCCTGAAGTAAATATAACGGGAGGGATGAGTAACGTTTCATTTGGTCTTCCTAAAAGGAAACTTGTAAATGATGTTTTTATAAGTTTAGCTATAGATTGTGGCGCAAACTCAGGAATAATTAATCCTGTAGAATCAAAAATAGATAGAATTATAAATATAGACAAAAATAGTGAAGGATTTGCTGTCACCAAAGATATGTTAGAAGGTAGAGATGAATTCTGCGTTAACTATCTTGCAGCATATAGAGAAAACAGAATTTAAATGTATGTAATCCGTTTTTTTATTTGGCTATTTTCATTCATAGCTGATATTACTAATGAATTTATTGAAAAAAATGTACCTCTTTTGAGTGCAGCAATATCTTTCTACGCTTTTTTTTCCATTTTCCCTCTTTTATTGGCAATAATTATGATTTTTTCTATTTTTCTAGGAATTCCTGATTTTGAAAAAACTATACTTGATTCCTTAAAAAACCTAATTCCTATTTTTGATGAACAAGATGACGAATTTTTGAAAGGATTTTTTGATAGTCTTACTTCAAACAGATTAGCTACTAGTACAGTTGCTGCAATAGGACTTATTTTTGCTTCAAGTGCTGTTTTTGGAAGTATAAGAAAAAGTATTAATTTTATTTGGGAAATTGATAAAAAAAGGAGTTTTTTTCAAGAAAGAGTTATTGATTTCACTCTATTATTTGCAGCCTCTTCATTATTACTTGTCTCATTTATACTTACTACAGGATTAAGTTTTCTAAGTGAATTAATTCAAATAAATTTTCCTGACTCTCCATACATAGATCCTAATATGTGGAATAGATTGGCTTTACTTGTACCTCCGTTGCTTACATTTTCTGTCTTTGCTATATGCTTTTGGTGGCTTCCAAATATAAAATTAAATTTTTTACATATTTTACCTATAGCTATTTTAGCTACTTTAGCCGAAGAAATAAACAAAATGGTTTTTATTCTTTATCTAAGAAATTACAGTGGAGTTTCTGGCTCAATCTACGGAGGAGTTAGTGCAATTATTGTATTTATGGCCTTTATTTATATTTCATCAATTATTTTATTAGTAGGTGCTCAAGTTTGTGCCAGATTTACTATATATCTGAATATAAGAAAACAGAATCATCAAAACAAGGCACTAGAAATGAGCCTAGAAAGACTAGGTTAGATTTTTTCTATATCTAGATTTACAGATAATTCATCGGATATTTTAGTAGGTTCATTATTAATATCGCAATATTCTATTGTGTCAGCAAGAGAGTTTTGGGATATATATTTTCCATGCTTTGAAATTGTTTCTTCTACCTTTGAATCACCATAAATCTTAATATTTATTTTGTCAGATATATCAAAGTTTTTATCTTTTCTTTTATTTTGAACTGCTCTTAGAATATCTCTTGCAATACCTTCAATTTTAAGGTCAGGGTTAATATCAATATTTAAAGAAACTACTATATTGCCATCATTAATTTCTCTTGCTTCTGTTCCTGGATTAGATTCTTTTTCTAAAAAGTATTCATCTTTTTCTAATACAATATCAAGTAAAGTTACAGTTCTATCTTCATTGATTTTCCAATTATAATTATTTGCAGCTTCCATATATTTGCCTGTATTTTTGCCTAATTTTGGGCCCATTTTTCTTAAGTTGATTTTTATTTTGTTTCTATACAAAGAATCAGAATTTTCGTCTAAAATAATTTTTTTTACATTTACTTCTTCTAAAACATAATTTTCAAAGTCTCGTAGCCAAGAAATATTATCTCCAGCTATGGTAATTTCTTTTAAAGGTTGCCTTACTCTTATATTATTTGTTTTTCTGATCCCTAAACCTGCAGAGGATATTTCTCTAACTAAATCCATCTGTTCTAAAAATTGAGCGTTATTAGGAAAATTATCTGTTTTTGGCCAATCGCACAAGTGAACGCTTTCTAAAGAAGTCAATTTAGTGTAAATCTCCTCAGAAATCAAAGGCATTAAAGGAGATAAAACTTTTGTAGTATTTAATAAAATTGTATATAAAGTGTCATAAGCATTTTTAGAGTCTGTATCGTCAGCATGTTTCCAAAACCTTGGTCTGCTTCTTCTAATATACCAATTATTTATTGCATCAATAAAATTAGGTACAGCCTGACAAGCAGAAGATATATCATAGTTGGCTAAGTCTTTTTCAACATTCTTAATTAATTCACCTGTCTTAAGTAGAGCATATATATCCAATGGATTTTTAGAGTCGTAGCTTTCTTTGGCTGAAATACTTTCTGCGTTTGCATAAAGACAAAAAAAATAAAAGGCGTTCCACAAAGGAGTAATAATTAATCTTTGAGCATCTGAAATACCTTTGCCTTCCATATCAATTTGTAAATTTTGACCTTTTAATACAGCAGAAGAAGATAAAAACCATCTTAAAGAATCTGCTCCATATTTCTTCCATATCATTTCTGGTTCAGGATAGTTTCTTAATTTTTTAGAAAGTTTTACACCTTCTGTATCTAAAACTATTCCATGACAAATACAATTCTTAAAAGGAGGTCTGTCAAATATTGCAGTACTAAGAACCATCATTGTATAAAACCATCCTCTTGTTTGACCAATGTATTCAACTATAAAATCTGCAGGAAAATGTGATTCAAACCATTTTTTATTTTCAAAAGGATAGTGAACCTGAGCAAAAGGCATGGATCCTGATTCGAACCAACAGTCAAAAACTTCAGAGACTCTGATCATTTTGCTTTTTCCAGAAGGGTCGTCTGGATTAGGTCTTGTTAGATTGTCGATATGAGGTCTATGTAAATTTTCTGGCCTTACTCCAAAGTCTCTTTCTATTTCGTCAAGACTCCCATAAACATCTATTCGAGGATATTTAGGATCATTTGATTTCCAAATAGGAATAGGGGTTCCCCAAAATCTATTTCTACTTATTGACCAGTCTCTAGCTCCTGCTAGCCATTTACCAAAGGTACCATCTTTTATATGTTCTGGAATCCATGAAATTTCTTGATTTAGCTCGACCATCCTGTCTTTAAAAGATGAAACTTCTACATACCAAGAATTAACGGATTTATAAATAAGGGGTTCATCTGTTCTCCAGCAATGTGGATAATTATGAACATAATTTTCTTTTTTTATAATTATATTCTTTTGTTTTAAGTCTTTAATTATTTTTTCATTGGCATCAAAAACTAAAAGCCCTTCATAATCAGGGACTTCATTATTAAATCTACCTTGGTCATCAACTGGACATACAATTGAAATATTGTTTTGCTCACAAACAAGTTGATCATCTTCTCCAAAACCAGGAGCCATATGAACAATTCCTGTTCCTTCTTCAGTGTTAACAAAGTCTGCTTCGAGTACCTTGAATGCATTTTTTGTTTCTTTGAAATAATCAAAAATTGGAATATATTTTGACCCTAAGATTTCTTTGCCTTTTACAGTTGAAGTTATCTTAGCATCGTCTAAAACTTCTTTAAAATTTTCTAAAACAGCAGATGCAATTATTAGATTTTCTTTATTTAGAGTTACTATTGAGTAATCAATATCCTTTCCTACGGCGCACGCTAAATTAGAAGGAAGAGTCCAGGGTGTTGTTGTCCAAGCTAACAAGTAAGACTTGTAATTATTTTGAAAATTTATACTTGTATTTTCTATTTCAAATTTTACTGTGACTGCTGGGTCTTTTCTTTCTCTATATGAATCATCCAATCTTGTTTCAAAATTTGAAAGAGGGGTTTCTGCCTTCCATGAATATGGCATAACTCTGTCTTTTTCATAAATTAAGCCCTTGTCCCAAAGTTGTTTAAATGCCCAAATTACGGATTCCATGTAATCAAGATCCATGGTTTTGTAATCATTTTCAAAATCAACCCATCTTGCTTGTCTACCAACTGTAACTTCCCATTCTTTTGTATATTTCATAACAGATTCTTGGCAATGATTATTAAATTTTTCAACACCAAACTCTTGAATCTGTTTTCTTCCAGTTATACCTAATTCTTTTTCAGATTCCATTTCAGCAGGTAATCCATGGCAGTCCCATCCAAAAACTCTCTCGACTTTAGACCCCTTCATGGTTTGAAACCTTGGAATGATGTCTTTTACAAATCCAGTTAAAATATGGCCATAATGCGGAAGCCCATTTGCAAAGGGAGGGCCATCATAAAATACAAATTCATTAGCCCCTTCCCTATTTGAAATAGATTTACTAAATGTATTTTCAAGATTCCATTTTTTCAGAATATTTTCTTCTATTTTAGGGAAGTTTGCACTAGGTTCTAATTCTGGGTAATATTTTTTATTATTTTCTTTCATATTTACTAATTTTACAGTTCAATCAGTTTTTTTTGACTATAAATTATAAGCAGATATAGCGTTATAAGAAAAAATATGCATTTTTTCTTCATCGTTTAGATAATCAATTTCTGACAAACATCTTTTTATATTTATTAACGGGTAATCTGTGGCAAAAAGAATTTTATTTATTGAAGAACAATTAATTGCGTTTCTATAAATTTTTTTATTGTATAAAAAAGGTTGAGCTGAGCTATCATAAAATACATTTTTTAATATTTTTTTTACTTCAGGCATTTGTTCGAAAAAAACTAAACCTCCCCCGAAATGAGAAAAAATAAATTTGTTCGAAGGATTATTTTTTACTAATTGATATAGATTTTTTGGATTGCTATTACCTTTGCCATTATATTCATGCCCTACGGGTTCAGATCCATGTATTAGTATAGGAAGATTATTTTCAGAAGCTATATTTAATATATTTTTAAACACATGATTCTTTTCAATATTTTCGTCATAATTTAAATGTAATTCACCAATTCCTTTTGCTCCTTTCGATATACATTTAATCAGTTCTTGTTCAGAAAACTTTGAATTGATATCTAATGAACAAAGAGGGACCAAGCTATCTTTGTATTTGTCTTTTGATTCTATTATGTAATCATTTACCAACGATGCTAAACCGTGATCAGTCCAACCAAATCCAGCAATAATAGATTTGGCTATGTTATTTTTTTTCATGCTTTGAATTAAATCTTCAGACGAAATTATTTTAGTACTCTCTTCAAATAATGAATCAAACTTTCTGTCAATTTTTTTATATTTCCCTATATTTGAAGAAACTTCAGTCGGTAGTATATGTGTAAGCGAATCTATAATCATTTTTTTATTCTATAATTTAATTATTATGACGAAAAGTATCGATAAAAGTAAATTTGGAAAAGTTTATATTCTAAAAACTTCTCCTGAATTTGTTATAGGTGATTATGCTACCTTACTTTCTTTATCTGGAATAAATAAAAATTTTAATTTAGACACAAAAACTCTTTTAAAGGCAAATATTTCTTGGCAACATTATTTTCCAGCTTGTTCAACTGCTCCATGGCAATTAGATGGTGTAATTCGAGGATTGAAAAGTTTAAGTTTTAAGGATATTGAAATTGCGCATAATGGAACAGTTGTAGTTAATGCACATGAAGGGAAAAAAAATAATGGATATGTGGATATTGAAAAAAACCTATCTGTTAAAAGTACTGTTTTAGATGATCCAGGGCAAGACTGGATCCACTATAAACCAAAACAAAAAATGATTGTATTGGATAAGATTTATCCTGATGGCATTAATATTCCAAAGAAATTAATTGGAACTAATATTATTCATCTTCCTACTGTAAAAACACATGTTTTTACAACTATCACAGGAGCAATGAAAAATGCATTTGGTGGCCTTCTTCATCAAAATAGACATTGGGCTCATGCGGATATACATAACACTCTTGTGGATTTACTGAAAATTCAATACGAAATTCATGATAATATTTTTGCTGTAATGGATGGAACTTTTGCTGGTAATGGGCCAGGTCCTAGAGCAATGTCATTTAAGGTGAAAAATTATATTTTGGCATCATATGATCAAGTTGCAATAGACTCAATTTCTGCAAAGCTTATGGGATTTGACCCTATGAGTATTCCTAAACTTAGAGTAGCTCATGAGAATGGATTAGGAATAGCAAATACATCAGAAATCAATATAATTGGAGATTCAATATCAGATCAAAATTGGAAATTTTCTAAAAATAAAAATACTTTTGCAAGTAGGATTCAAAAAATGATTTATTGGGGACCTTTCAAACCTTTAGAAAAACTTCTATTACGAACCCCACTAGTTCATTTAGCGTATTTTGCTTCAAATTTATACCATAACTCTTTTTGGTTACAAGTTATAGGTAAATCAAGAATTAGGAGTGCTTTCAAAACTGACTGGGGGAAACTGTTGAATAATTATAAAATTATAAAACCTTAGTTTTTATTTTCTAAACAATAGTTATATGCACTTAATGCAGATATGGCACCTTGAGAAGCTGCTGTTATAGTTTGTTTCAAATTTGACGCATTAGTTATATCTCCTGCAGCATAAATACCTTGAATATTTGTCTTTTGGTCTTTATCTACTGCAACTTCATTTGTTTCTTTGTCTAAATTTATACCTAAAGATATAGGAATATCAACTCTTGGGTCAGCGCCAGCTTCAATCATCAAACCATCAACAATAAATTCTCTTTCATTTTTATATTCATTTTCTAATTTGATTTTTTGCAATCCACCAAAATCTGATCCAATCAGTTCTACTATATTGTTGTTTAAAATAACTTCAACATTTTTTGTTTTTTCTAAAGCCTTAAGCAATATAGGCTCTGGCCTCCATAGTTTTTTTCCTCTGTATACGAGAAAAACTTTTTTACAGTATTTTCCGATTAATATAGCACCTTCTACTGCAGCATTTCCACCTCCAACTACTATAGCAAGGTTTTTATTTTTATATAAAGGAGCATCACAAGTTGAGCAATATGAGACACCTTTTCCTGTCCATTCGTCTTCATTTTTTAAACTGAGCTTTCTTCTTTCTCTGCCAATAGCTAATATGACCGTTTTTGCATCAATATTTTGTCCATTGTTAAGCTTGCACAAAAAACCATTTTGACTTTTTGTTATAGATTTCAAGTTTTCTTCAATAATAGGAACATCAAGATCAGTAACTTGTTTTTTAAATTCAAGCATTAAATCAAAACCATCAATTTCATTATTTCCTGGATAATTCTCAATTATTCCTCCTATAGCAGTTTCTCCTCCAAAATCCTGACCTGCTATTGCTGTCTTCATTTGGTATCTTGCTGCATATAGGCCAGCTGCAAAGCCAGCAGCTCCTTGTCCTGCTATTAAAACGTCTAAATTTAAAATTTTTGATTGAGTCATTAAATAATTCTTTAATAATTTTCTATTTGAAATAATAATAATAATTTTTATTTTTTGAAACAATTCTTTTTTAGACTTTATTTGTGAGCATTTTAATAATGATTAGTTAAATTAAAAATATAAATATAAAAAGGTAACACTAAATTTATACTCAAAAATGTTATTCAAAGTTTTATGGAGTTATAATTAGTTTGAACTAAAATTTTCAAAAATATGTTAAATAAAATTAGTTGGTTCGTAGGATTATTGTTTCTAATTATGTCGATTAGTATTCCTTTATTGAATATTTTTAAATAAAAGATAAATTAATTTTTTTTTTAATTTTACTAATCTAAATTTATACTTATAAAACAAATCCATATCATTCTGCTTTTATATATAGAGTCATCTTATTAAATATTGTTATATTATTGTTTTTATAGCTAATATTAATTTTGTTAATCACTAGGAGTTTGTTATGGGAAATGAAATTAAGCATATAAAAAATGGAAATATATGTTCTCCAAAAGGTTTTAAGTCTGGTTCTGTTTTTGCAGGAATTAAATCTCCAGGTCAAGATAAACGTGATATAGGAATTATTTTTTCAGAAACTGAATGCGTTAGTGCAGGTACGTTTACGCAAAACTCTGTAGTATCTCCATCAGTAACTTGGACTAAACAAGCCTTGAAAGATAATAAATTAAGAGCTGTAATTGTGAACTCTGGATGTGCTAATTGTGCTGTTGGACAACAAGGATTTATAGATGCTAAAGAAACTGCAGAAATAACATCAAAATCACTTTCTATTGATATAAATTCTGTTGCGGTAGCTTCTACTGGCATTATAGGAGTAGAACTCCCTATGGCTTTAATGAGGAAATTTATACCCCAAATTGAACTTTCTAAAAAAGATGGATCAGGTTTTGCCAGGTCAATTCTTACAACAGATAAAAGAACAAAAGAAATAGGGGTATCATTTGAAATTGATCACTGTGAAGTAACGATAGCAGGTGTAGCTAAAGGTTCGGGAATGATACATCCAAATATGGCAACAATGCTTTCATTTATAACTAGCGACGTTTCTATTGATGAAAATATTTTAAAAGAAGCTTTAACATTGTCTGTAAATAATTCATTTAACCAAATAAGCGTTGATGGAGATCAATCTACTAATGATACTGTTCTTATAATGACAAATGGGAATGCAAAAAATAATAAAATCACAAAATTAGATGATGCTACTAAATTTTTAAAAGCATTAGACGAAGTTTGTATTTTTTTAGCTAAAGAAATAGCGAAAGATGGTGAAGGTAATACACGTTTAATAGAAGCTACAATTAAGGGAGCTAAAACATTACAAGATGCAAGAAAAGCTGCAAAGTATATAGTTTCGTCTAACCTTGTAAAAACTGCTGTATATGGAAGAGATCCAAACTGGGGAAGGATCATTATGGCTGTTGGAGCCTCTCAAATACAATTAGATGAATCTAAGATAGAAATATTTGTAAATGATATTCAGATTGTAGCTGAAGGAATAGCCACCCCTTATAATCACCAAAGTGTAGTTATTGCAATGAATCAACCCATAATAAGATTAACAGTAAATTTAAATATAGGGAAAGAATCAGCAAAAGCTTGGGGAAGTGAACTTACTGAAGAGTATGTTGTATTTAACTCAGCTTACACAACTTAATTTTTATAATGACGCAAGCTTCAAATATTACAGTATTAAAAATTGGCGGATCGACTTTAGGAGAAACGGATAGTACCTTTAAGGACATAATCTCTTTGCATCAAAAAGGGTGGAAAATCATAATAGTCCACGGGGGAGGTAAAGAAATTTCTAATTGGATCAATAAGCAAGGTATTGAACCAAATTTTGTTGAAGGATTACGAGTCACTGATCAACAAACTCTAGATATAGCAATTGCAGTTTTAGCAGGAAAGATAAATTCTGAAATTGTTATAGAATTTCAAAACAAGAATGTAAATGCTATTGGATTGTCAGGATCTTCAGGAATCTTAGAGGCCAAACAGCTGGATGAAAGGTTAGGATTTGTAGGCGAAATAATTAATTGCAATACTGAGATTTTATTGAATCTTCTTGATAATGGATTTCTCCCTGTAATTTCACCCCTTGCAATTTCAATTGATAAAGAAAATCAAATTTATAATATTAACGCAGACACTGCTGCTGGAGTTATAGCTAGAGCAATTAAAGCAGAAAACATAATTTTTCAAACTGACGTCCCAGGAATTTTAGATTCAAACAAGAGAATCATTCCTCAAATGACAAAAGGCCAAGCAAATGAATTAATTGAGATGGGAATTGCTCAAGGTGGTATGATTCCAAAGATAAGAGCTTGCATTAATGCATTAGAATATGTAAAAACTGGAAGAATAATTGACGGAAGAGAATCAGGAGCTTTATTATCTGCATTCACTAATGGCAATATTGGTACTAGAATAATATAAAGAACATTTTTTGGAGAGAATTATGACATCTACACAAGAATATAAAGATTTAGAAAAAAAATATTACATGCAAGTGGTAAATAGAATGCCACCAGTATTAGTTGAAGGGCGAGGAACTGTTGTAATAGATAATGATGGTAAAGAATATTTAGATTTTACCGCTGGATGGGCTGTTTTAAATTTAGGACATTCTCATGAGTCAGTAACTCAAGCGATTAAAGACCAAGCTGGAAAAATTTTGCAAATGAGTAATCTTTACTACACCACTCCTCAGTTATCATTGGCTGAAACTATTGTTGAGAATTCAGCTGTTGATAGAGTGTTTTTTTGCAATTCTGGAGCAGAAGCTAATGAAGGAGCTGCTAAGCTTGCACGTAAATGGGGGAAGAAAAAATTAAATGGAGCATTTGAAATAATTACAACTTTAAATTCTTTTCATGGTAGAACTC
>Ga0315326_10000045_pt1 | contig 49313 bp, 24 predicted proteins | sample M180m32315metaG_FD_203457 | JGI IMG/M metagenome (GOLD analysis project Ga0315326, IMG submission 203457) | Ammonia-oxidizing marine archaeal communities from Monterey Bay, California, United States - M1 80m 32315 | ecosystem: Environmental > Aquatic > Marine > Coastal | place: USA: California... | reverse complement strand
CTAAAAAACTTTAACACTAAATACAATGGCACTAAGAATCCTACCATTCAGACAATACGACGAGAACGACGTCATTAACTTGTACTCGCTTGACGAGACTATTCCAGTGGATCCTTCCGAGGATGGAGTAAACGCCGCAGGCGTAGTTGTGAAGATAGAAGCGGGAGTTATGGGAGATGAAGTAATTTCTCTCGAAGACAATACCTATCTGGGCAAAAAGTACTCTGCTCCAGTCGGGAGAAACAAGTATCCATCCAATCCTTTGAAGATCAAGGCAGCTGGCAATGACGCCAAGGCTGCATTGGGAATCACTTTGCGCCAAACGCTTTCTCATGACGAGAACGGGGAAAAGCTTCTTTATTACCGCTTGAAAGCTGATGAGTTGCAAGCTGTCCTTCCAGGGGAGACGGTTCCTGTCTTGACAAAAGGAGTCGTAACTCTTTCTGCTGATGCTGTGACGATAGCGGGTGGTCAAGCCCTAGTCGCAGGGGACAGACTTCAAGTCGCCGTTGGCGGGAAGCTTAAGAAGCTTGTGCCAGACGCCAGTGCCATCACCCAAATGCCTTGCGTTGGTAAGGTTCTGGCTGTAGGAGAACGCAAAGCCGGAACTTATCCGGATCAATTTGCAGGAGCTTCTGGTTCGTCTGAGAAATATTACGTCGTACAGATTAACTTCTAAATTTAATTATACTTTAAACACAAAAAGGTAAAAAACGCAATGAAAATTACACTTAAAAGAACCGAAGAGCAGGTTGAGCTTGTAAAAGCCATGGCCTCGAAGGATCGAAATGTCGCATACGAAGCTCAGTTGGCTCTTGCGGAGTTTATCGGGCCTTTGCTAGCTAAGGTTATCAATAACGCTCCCACTTTGAGTAATCTATTTACTCCGTTTGAGTTTAATTCTGATGACAGCCCAAGCATTCCATTGGATTTGTACTACGATATTACCGCAGAGGATTATATCAAGGTATATACCCAGACGGTGCCAGGAGGACTTCCTAGTAACACAGTAGCTCCAACTCAGAGCGAAATGAAGTTCACGACCTATCGTCTTGATAGTGCCATTGACTTCGATAAGCGTTATGCCTCAAGGTCTCGCCTTGATGTTGTCAGCAAGTCTTTCACACGACTCGCTCAAGAAATTCTTCTCCAACAAGAAAGAACTTCCGCCAACTTGATCCTAGGTACTCTAGTTGATCAAGGAAGGGAAGACGATAATGGCGCAACAGGCTTGGAGCAAACCTTGCTTTCCACGGATAATGGCCGACTCGTTCTTCATGACTTCAATCGCCTCCTTACGAGAGCTAAGAGAATTAGCCCTTCCTGGAGTGGCGGAACTCCTGATAGTCGTAGTCGTGGAATCACGGATCTGATCGTTTCTCCTGAGGTTGTCCAGTCTCTCCGCGAGATGGCTTACAATCCTATCGCGACGAGAAATCCTGATGGTACTGCCATTTCCGACACTTCGGCCACAGGCATTCCTGCTACCGATTCGATGCGGGAAGCGATTTACGGCAACGGTGGAATTCCTGAATTTTACGGAGTTTCCATTCAAGAGATCTATGAACTCGGCGAAAGTCAAAAGTATACGGGCATTTATAATAACCTGAACAATCTTAAGGCCGGCAAGAAGGATCTGGTTATTGGTCTGGATAAATCTAGAGAATCGTTAATGAGAGCTGTGGCCGTTGATTCGGTAAGCGGTTCTAGCTTTAACCTTTTGGTAGATGACCAATATGTCACTCGACAACAAAGGATTGGCTACTACGGGGCTATGGAAGAGGGTCGCATGATTCTCGATAGTCGCGCTATCCTTGGTATCGAAGTGTAATTCATTTTGTTTACCGCATTTAGTGCGTGACGCATCAAGAAATCCACCTAAGGGTGGATTTTTTGTTTCTATGGATTATAATATAAGTGTACATCTATGGTAATAGCACATTCAATAAAGGAGATATAAATATGACTGCAAAGAAAAAAACCTCAACGAAGAAATCCAAAAAAGAGAAACCGGTTCTAGAATATACAGACGGAAAATCCTGCGATACCTTAAGTTCTAGGGCTAAGGGGCTGGACGAGATCCTAAGTGAACAATCATCTAATCCATTCAGAACTGAAGACAGCGAAGAGTTCCAGGAGAAGATAGAAGAAATGAGTCTTTCTCAGATGCAAGAGCTTGCAGTAAGGGCTAGTATCTTTCCATCAGGGAACAAGACCACTCTGAAAAATAAGCTTTGCAGGGAATTTAAGGCAAAATTTCATACTGGCTTAAAGATAGCACAAGTCACAAAACCTGTATTTGATTTAAATTCCGAGGCAGCTAAAAAAGCCTTGGAGATATCGAAATTGAACTCTTGAGCTGGAACGAAATAGGAGAAATAGCCACCGGGATTTATGAATATGATTTCGGGGAAGGGTCTACGGCCACAAACGGACTGCAGATATCTGGGTGGCTAGAGGCAAATATGGGAGAATTGAATTCTTTAATTTTCTCATGTTTTAGTGGCGCAAATCCAGGAATGGGATTAGAGGAGCGGGCTATATTTCGTCATTTATATTTAAAGAGTTATTACGAAAAAGAGAGTAGGAAAATATTGCAGGGTGTCCAAACGACTTCAACGGAAACAGATGGATCAGGAGAAATAGTAACTTCCGATTGGACAGAACTGAGGGAAGGTGATAGTTACATAAAGAGGGTCGCTACGCTGGCCACACCCGCTACGAAGACCCAGGCATCAAAGACATTCCTGCAGTTCTCTCAGGACACCGAAATAAGCCTTAAAGACCTAGTATACAAATACAACCTGTATAGAGCTAACCCGGCAGAGGCTTAACTCCCAGCCAAGTCCATTAAATCTTGCATGTCAAGTTTTCCGCCTTTTTTCTCGGCGGCATCATGAAGAGAAACTCCTTTCGAGGAAACTCCCATGTATTCGTAATCTTCCTTAGTCGCTCCTATTATAGTGCTGGCCCCTCCTTTGTCATCATCATGATGGAGCATTTCCTTTCCCTTTTCAGACGAGGCGGCGAAATCCAACAAAGCCTTCGGGTCTTTCTTTATATGCTCAGGAATATTATCATGCCTGTCCGTTATATTCTTAAACACCCTCGTGTATATCAATAACTGAAGTTGGTTATGCGTGAGATTACAGACGGGAATTCCGTAGAATTGCATACTGTCTTCTGAAAACGGCATGTATGGATAATAAAAATCTTGAAGAATTAAGTTCTGTATATTATCCTCAGAGAACATTTGAAAGTTTTTATTATGTATTTCTATCAATCCATGTAGTGACTTATATCCAACATCATCTAATTCATTTTCCGTAAACAGCTTTTTTTTCATTTCCAAATCAAGAAACAAACTCTCTATAATGTAGTGGTCGTTTACTCTTTGTTTGGAATATTTTTCGCAGGTATTGCCCAATAGACTATCTTTTTCTGATGTCTTTATATTAAGTTTTTCGCTCTCTTCTTCTATTAATTTATTTTGTTGGTCTATTTGAGACTTAAGGATTAAATGGGACTTTCCCTTTATTAAGTTTTCAACATAAGAAGATTGTCTGGAAATAAAGTCCTCATCTTCCTGCGTCCATAGATGATCGGCCTTTAATGACTTGAGAGCTTCCTCTTCCGTTGGCAACCCTCGATCTTTTGCGGATTCATAAAAAGAAGACTCAATATCTTCTAAATTAACTTGATCGTGAGTACTGAGGTGGCGTATGTATATAGCATTGCCGCCGAATTCCGACAAAGAATAACCGCTTACTATATCGGAAAAAACCTTACGATATAAGGTCTTCTTCACTCATTAAACGTTTCCTTCTTCGATGTCCTTATTCAGGCTATCAAAGTCTTCCTTGCTTGCGCCAGAGCTAAAATACCAAAAACTAATAAAAGACATGAGCTTATGTTTTGCCACGTCAAATAAGTCATGACCCTCTTCGTCTATCTTGTAATATTCATCGATTTTATCCTCCAAGGCCTCGCCTATGAAAAACGAATTAATGTCATCATCTTCGTTTTCTTGGTAATATGATAAATTCACTAGATACCATAATATTACTTTATTTTGAGCTTTGGTATCTGCCGTATGATTAAAGACCGAAGAATACGCGGTTTCTAAATCCACGATCTCTCTTCTTAATTCCGCAAGATCAGACAATAATCCGTCAACCTTGTCTTGTTCTTTTTTATTCTTTTTCGTTTTTGCTTCAAGACGGGTATACTTGGATTGTTGTTCAGCGAGTTGGGTATACTTTCGTGTCAACAACTGAGCGTCTTCTTCGGATAACAATCCTCCCGTGTCGCTATACTTCTTGGCTAGCATTGCTTTAGTAAGAACGCCTTTCTTTATGCATTTACTTAATTCAATGCTATATTCCATGTCAGCTTCCTCGACATCCCTTCTGTTTGGCTCCTTGATGATTATCTTGACCGGAACCATTTCCTTAACTGTTTTGGTTACCGAGATCTCCTCCATTTCTCCAGATTCTTTATTCTTCTGTTTTTTTGTATCGGTCTTTTCGACCTCGCGTTCCACTTCGATGCTAAAGCTGTATAGTTCTTTCATAAAAATCCTTGTTCCTATATATTAATGATTAAATTTAAAAATTACAGTAAATTTTTCTAAATCTTCTTCTGAGCTACGTATTGAGTCATTTCCAAGGTCTAATACTCGCTTGCGTAAGTATTGCATTTTTTGACCATCAAAATAATTTGCTTGATCAATTATATCCGAATAAGACTCTGGAATGCTTTTTTTAAGCTTGTCGAAATTAATCGAATGATCTTTTTGCAGGTCTTCCAACAAATACAAAAAATCCTTAAAAAGCCTTCTAACATGCCTTTCGTGTCCCTCCTTGAGAAGATGCCAATCCGTCATTACCTTAAATTCCCTTAAACCTTGTTATTATTATACACACAAAACAATAAAAATAAAGTGTAATATATTTGATATGGCTAATTTACTGTCAGATGCAGACAAGGAAAAGTTAGGAAATGTATTTCAGGATCTTCATGATACATTCTCTAGGGACATCCTTGTTTATAAGGAAGCTAAAAAAGTTGTGATTAATACAACCATGGAGCATAATCCGATATATGGAGAATATACAAGGAGCAATTCGGCTGTTCAAAGCACCTCATTAACCGTACCTAATGGATCCTTTGAGTCTGATGGCGAAGCAGGAGATGGTGTGGATTTGAAAATTTCCCCGGCTAATTGGACCGCTACTAATCAAGGACAATGGAGAACGGAAATAGTTGAGGCGGGACAGGATGCCGGAGCTACAAACCCAGCAAATGCTGACGAAGGAACTTATTACTTGAGAATGAAAGGGAATGTGGAATGGTCGCTAACCTCTCCGAATCTAGGGCAAATCGAAAAAGATAGTTCTTATCATTTAACTGCAGCTATAGGCCAATCTTCTTATTATTCAGCCGGGGGAGGCCTTGACTGGGGGAGAGCCATAATATCATTGCATGACTCAGACGACGAAAAACTATCGGAATTAATAATCAATTCTGAAGATTTGGCCGTAGATCAATTTAATGATTTTTCCACTTCGTTCAAGACTGAAAACGTTTCGGGTTCAATAAATAAAAACATAAAGATAAGAATCACCCATGATGATTCCGGCGTTAATAACAAAGCTTCTATATGGGACAATGTAAGGCTTGTGCAAAAAACCGCCCCGAAATCGGCAGATGATATATCTCGAACCCCTCAATACAAGACAATAAAAGCCAGAATAGAATATGCTTCACCAATGAATGAAGACCCTCTTTCAGCAAGCCCTATTGATAGTAAATTAAATGCGATGATACCACAAGGCATGGTAAGGGTCAAACTAGATAAAGAAGGATTTGATTATATATCCGGAGCGAAACGCATTGATTTGGACGGAAAAAGATTCTTAATTGATTCTGCGGTTAGGCCCCATGGTTTGTTTGACCCTAAGTTTTATACGTTTTTCCTAAAGGCTGTAGAATGAGCAAGGATGTTCCGGAGGCAGACGTAGCCAGTATTCGCAGGCAGATGTCACGAAAACCAGAGTATAAGAGATCGATGATGTCTGGTGCTATTGCGGATTTTGAAAAAATTAAAGCAAAAATGATGTCGGAGTTTAACAATCACAAGATAACAAGGGAAATTGAGGATGGCCCGAATGCGGAAAATACATCAGGATCCCTTCATAAAGGTAATTTATTTAGTTTTATTGGTTTTGTTCAAGGTGATACCCCTACCGATGAAATTCGAGAGGTTTTGCAGACTATGTTTGTCATTAGTGAAGTGAGGGTGGTTTCAAGAACCGCAAGAGTTTGGTTTAATCTTCCTGATCGAAAAGAAATATTATCCTCAATATGGGATAAAACCCATCTATCTTGGGCCCCGGGGAGATCTTGGGCAGATGGAATTGAGACTGGGTTGTCTGGTTTAGGGCAGTATATTTATTCTCCCACGGGGTTTAGAAAGCCGGAGATAAGTCTTTCCGGCACCGGGTTGCAAGCGAAGCAACAGCTTAAGTCTGCGCGGGGCAAGGGAAATTTCGCAGGTTCGTTTAAAACTAAAAAATATATGAGGGAGATTGTCGAAAACGCAGGCAAGGAACTTTGGAAACTAAGGATGAAACAATACCCCGGGAGTGGGACCATAACATGAAAGTTCAATTTAATCATGAAGCGGTAACTAGTTTTACTCTCTGGTTTGATAATCATTTGATCAATAAGGGAGAAGGCTTCTCTGATCATGAGACTCAGCTTTATTACGTCGAAGACAACCGACTGCCGGATGGAGTATTTAGATACTCAAGCCCATATAAGCAGTGGGTATACGGTTATGGAACCCCTGAAATATATAAATCTGAAATTTTATTAAATAAAAATGATCCAGATTACGGATATTGGATTGACTACGAAAACGGAGGAATTGTATTTTTCGGATCTTCCGCTTCCAACAATTTAAATATTACGGCAAAATATAAAGTAAAAGACTTTAACATATATAATACTAATTTATACGAAGATGATTTAATTGTAGAGAAAAAATTCGAAACGAATAGCAGGTTTAATCAAACGTTGCAGGCGATATCTCCATATGATCAGGTTTTGCCTGCTGTATTTATAAATAGCGAAACAATAGAAAACAAAGGGTTTGCATTTGGGGGTCAATCCGAGACCACTATTATGTTCAAATCTGTGGTTATGGCCGAGAATATGTACCAACTTGATGGAATTTCCTCTATATTTGCAGATACTCACACAGTTCATTTCCCTCTTATCGGATTCGACGATCATCCTATTAATGAAAAAGGGGACTTAAAGGACGAATCCTTTTCATATCAGTCTAAATTAGCCGAGAAATCGCCATTCTTCATGATAGATAGAGTTGTTACTGCGAAGGTGGGAGAGGGAGTCCGACAGCAAATTTCACCATCTATTTATTTAGGATTCTTGGATTTCGAGGTTATTTCTGTGAGATTTTTGCAACAAAGTTAATATTTTTCTTCACAATATGATATAGCTAATGTAATAGTACGTGAACGCCTATAATACAACCAAAATAAAACCATGGCCAGAAACAGAGTAATTTATCAAAGTGAAGCCCTTTTCGTTAGCCCTAACGCTACCGGAGCTCACTACGTTTTAAAGAAGATCAAACGGTGGGATAATGTCGCCAATACTGAGAGTGACATTGACATTACCGACGTCGGTATTGATCAATTGAACCCAACCCAAACCGAATGGTCGACACCGGGGTCTAGCGCGAACTGTCTTCAGGCTTTTATCTCAGGAGATCTTGGAATCGCTGCAGCCGATTATGGACTTCTTAATAATCCTGACCCTGTGCCTGGAAAGCACATTTTATATAATAAGTTAAGCGATTACACTGACTTCAAGTCCACTAATAAAGCCTCTACCGGTTATCTTCTTATTCCCGGCGAACAATCGGAAGGTTCCGTAGAAAATCTGGTTCAACAAATCCATAGAGTTCAAAGTGCTAATTATAGTTTTACTATCAATAGAACAGATGTTAATGAATTTGGCCAATTGGCTAGAATCGATTCTCTTGTTCTGGAGCCACCCACAGTTAACTTGGACTTCAATTACTACCCAACAGACGGTAGGAACGAAAGTCTTTTGAACTTTCATGTTCAAGGCATTAACGGGAATGATGTTCAAAACGCAGCTGGCCTTCACTTGAAGGACGCAGGCAAAGGACAGAACTTCTTCATCATGACTTCCCCGGAAGGCACGGATGCTGTGAATTATTCAGGCGGGGACAGCAACAAGGGAACAATCGCCCTTGGTAACGGATATCTTAGTGACTGGAGCATTGAGGCTTCTGTCGGAGCTATTCCTTCTGCTTCTGCAACGATTGAGTTGTATAACGCTAAGTCCGATGCGGGAACTCAAGAACTTGGCGTTCCTTCTGTTGATCTGGAAAAAGGATCTCCAATAACACCTACGGAATTTTCTCTTCCTCCTGCAGATAGTGGAAATGTTCACGCAACCGCTCTTAGACCGGGAGACATAAAGCTAACGATTCCTTCTAAGCTGTCCCTGTTCAATGATGTTGATGAAATCAATATTCAAAGCTTCAACCTTTCTATCCCTCTGTCTAGAACACCAATCGACAGAATCGGATCCAGGTTCGCATTCTCTAGAGTAGTTGATTTCCCAGTGACGGCTTCGATGACCGTTAATGCTCTAGTTTCAGAGCTGAATACCGGGAATCTTGCGGACATGCTTGACGATTGCGAAGAGCATGACGTTAAGGTCCAAATGAAATACAATGAGTCTTGCACCGCTGGAGAAGCTAAAGATTCGTTGATTTTCGACTTCAAGGGAGCTAGAATCGATAGCGAAAATATCACATCCGATATTGGAAGCAATAAGTCGGTAGATCTTACCTTTAGTACTCAAATTGGCGGGCCAGAGGATGACGAGCACGGAATTTATATTTCCGGACTTGCTCCTCCTACTGATGACCCAATGCCTGCTTGGGTAGCTAGTTCAAGTTGCTAGTAATTGAGCGATTTATAAAGAGCTAAGAAATTAGCTTCAAAAAACCCCTGAGTATTCGGGGGTTTTTTGTGTATATAGATATAAGGAAAAAGGAATATGGCGATTAAGGTACAGGTTCACGAGAGAGGGCTCCGTCGGTCTATTGAAAAGACCGTCAATTCCGTTAATAGGCGGGGCTTGCGCGTAGATCTAAATAGCAAGCAATTCTCTAGGCCCCTCGGCAAGATTACTGGGCAGGTAAGCGAGTTCAATAAATCCCTTGAGGCTTCAAATGCTCGCGTATTGGCTTTCGGTGCTTCGGTAGGAATAATTTACGGAGTGCAAAGAGCATTCACGGAGTTAGCAAAAACTGTAGTTGAAGTGGAAAAGGCGATGGCTGACATTAATGTAGTCATGGGATTAAGCTCTAGCAAGCTTGAGGACTTCAGCCAAGGTTTATTTAGAGTAGCTAAGAATACGGCCCAAAGTTTTGATGAAGTATCAAAAGCCGCAACAGAATTCGCAAGACAGGGTCTTACTATGGAGGAGACCCTAAAAAGAACAAATGATGCCCTGATTCTTGTAAGACTAACAGGCATGGATGCAGCAGAGGCGGTTAAGGGCTTGACTGCGGCTATCAATACGTTCACAGACGCTTCCCTTACTTCTACTCAGATATTGGATAAAATGGCTGCTGTGGACGTTAGGTTCGCCGTTAGCACTGAAGATCTTATTGACGCAGTATCAAGAGCGGGTGCAGTGGCTCAAGATGCGGGGGTAAATTTCGATCAACTGTTGGGAACTGTAACCGCAGCCCAACAAATGACTGCTCGGGGAGGTAAGGTCATCGGGAATAGTTTAAAGACAATATTTACGAGGATACAAAGAGGTAGTACAATAAATGCACTCGAGGATTTAGGTATCGCAGTTAGAGATGTCCAAGGCAATACCTTGCCTGCTATACAGGCATTAAAGAATCTATCGGATACTTACGATCAAGTAGGGGATGCAGCCAAAGCTTCTATTGCGGAAAAAGTAGGTGGAGTATTTCAGATTAATATTTTAAAAGCATTAATAAAAGACCAAAGAAACGAAACTGATCTTCTTTCGAGAGCGACAAAGGTTTCGTCGAATGCTTCCGGGGAAGCTCACAGAAAAAACATATTACTGCAAAAAACATTGCATTCTCTTGGAAAAGAGACTGTAATATCTGTAAAGGAATTAGCCAATACAATTGGGCAACTTTCCTTAGCTCCCGGCATAAGAGACGTTTTCGACGTTGTTAAAAATTCATCGGAATGGCTTAATAGCGCTTTAAGCAAAGATTCTGACGATTGGGGTTCAAAAGCAGCCAAGGGTTTCCTGAAGGGATTGGGGAAAGTTCTTACTGGTCCGGGACTAGTATTGTTTGTGGGTATCTTAGGGAAATTGGCGGGCATGACGATGAAGTTCCTTGGGGGCAGCGTTTTGGAAATGATGAAATTGACCAGTCAAACCCAAAAACAAAAAACCGTTCAAGCTAGCATTAATCAATTATTGAGTCAAAATATGGGGCTGCAACAAAAGTTGCTGGCTCTTTCCGGAAATAAGGCTGCTCAAGAAAGGGTTATTTTAACATTACTTCAGCAACAAGCGGCGGCGGCGGCAAGAGTGGCTGCTGTTTCCAAGAGTGTTGCCCCAGCAGTAGTTAGAGGAGGTTTTGGTTCGTCACTTAGGCCAGGAAAAAGCGAAGGGCATGTTCCTAATTATGTATTGCCTCAAGAGAAAATCGCAGAAAAGATGGGGGCATATGCGGGTGGATATAGACCTGGGAAAGTAAAAGCCATTAATATCCCCGGAGAAGGTAGGTCGGTGATGAATACTGCCGAAAAGGTAGTAAGATATCCGGGCATGGCTCAACCTGAAATTAGACCTCCAAAAGCTAGTCCTGCGGGAAGGCAACATAGAAAGGCATTTGAAAAGACTCATGGATTTAATCCATATAGTACAGGATTTGTTCCGAATTATAATGCCCCGCCGTTGCATATACCTAGAAAAGGTTTTAGAAATATAACGCCAGAAGAACTGGGCAAAGGTAGGCACGGCCTACAGGGTCATTACGGACAAAATGAGCCACTTAAAATGGTTTTCAGGGGTATAGGCAAGCCCGAAGGGGGAGTTAGTGCAGGGGGTTCGAAATCATATAATACGGGATGGACATGGATCCTGGATAATAAAAAAATACAAAAAAGACACGAAAAAAGTGTAGATTACCAGCGTTTGGAATACCATCGGGGCGCTATTGGCGAAACAGCTACCAATAAAGTTGCAGGCAGGATTCTTTCCGATGAAGTGCTTGGTTTTATAAGGCATTATTCAAGAGAACCAAGGCAATACGGCGGCTCCTCTCGGGGGCTTCAGATACAAAACGTTGGCAGATACGGGAAGGAAGGAACTTATGAGGATATGCGCGGAAATGCCAGAAAAGCAAAAACACATAGTCAATCAACGCAAATTCTTTCTAAAGATTACGTAGCGAAATTAGTAAAATCACATCCCGAAGCATTGCCCGAGGAACTTCTCACCATGTTTCGAACAGGATCCTTCAGGAGTAATTTTAGAAGCAAAGAGCTTAAAGATCTAGGAAGCAGTAGAAGTTTTGCGGAGTACCAAGGCAAGGAAGGGATAGGGAAGCATGCTGGTGGGGCTACGTGGATGACGGCAAATATGTCCACCGCTCTTCAGTATGCAAATATTGGCTTGGAAAGGAAGAAGGGGGGCGCTCACCTTTGGCGTTTTGGAAATAAGGGATTTGTTCCGAATTACGCTCTTACTCCCAATATGATAGCGGGACTTAGGGCTAAATTAAGACCGGGAAGCGGAGCAACTCCCAATGAAATAAATATTGCCAAAAAGAAATTAGCCGAACATTTTGCAAAATCTGGAGGAGAAGGGGTGTTGGATGTAAACGCCCCTTGGAGTGAATTGTATGCAGAGAGACTGGCTAGGGAGAATTTCGGCAGAAGAAACTCTTCTGGAGAAACAAGATTTTTCGGGAAAGGCCATGTTCCGAATTATGCCTCCTTATCACCGATTTCTTCTCCTTCTCGTAGATTTCCTAGAAATGTAGACTTCAAGAAGCCTTTCGGGCTTCAAGTAGTTGACGGGAGAAGGACTCCAGCTGACCAAAAATCAGGAATACAAGACCCGAAAAAGACCTATTATTCCATGGCCTATCCTTCCGGGGAACATGGGGCCGGATTTTCTAAAAGAGGAAGGTTCCTTGGGAGTGGTGAGTTTGGTTCCGTTAGTCGAATTTCACTTACCGAAATAGAAAAAAGAGCAAGATGGCGATCAGGGAATAAAAGCGAGCAAGAAAGAGCTTATAGAGAAATGATTGAAGAGTGGGCTAGAATAAATACTCTTTCAGCAAGTATGCCTAAAAATATTGCGGGTCTTCGTAGTGGTTTCGGGGAAGCTATAACACATGGCCGAATGAGAAAAGAATTCGTGGGTGGCAAACTCATGGGCGACATTGGTGATATTATGCCTAGGCTCTTTCGTCGAAGAGGCTCCGATGGAGAAACTGATGTTTTCGCTAAATTACTTAATAAAGACGTAAAAGACCGTCTTAAGGGCGAAGCCTCTGGGGCAGGGCTATCACTCCCGGATTTGAATCTTGGTAATGCAATATATCACAAATCTGCTCATGCAGAAATAACAAAAGCAGTTCAAGGACTCCCTCAAAATTGGGAACGATCTCCTTCATCCTTCTCACCTCAGTGGATGAAAGCAGGAAATATCATTAATCAACTTTCCAAGGGATTAGTTGACAAAGGCATGATAAAAATCGTGGACGCCGGAAGAGGGGGAGGAAACATTGAAAATATTGATCTTTTAAAATCATTAGCTATGCAGGATGGAATGTCTTCCGCTCAATTCAAGAAACTCCGCAGAAAATTAAACTTTAATAAAGGCTTCGTTCCGAATTATGTGGGCCAACCCGGGAATTTAGGTTTTACCAAATTAATGGCTAAGGAAAAATGGCTCCAACAACTTTCTGGCGGCGGCATTAAACCAATTACTCATGCGAATTCGATTTCATATTCGCCTGCGGCTTCTCCTTATTCGGGATCAAAAGAATTATTAAGTCATGCTAAAAAAGCATACGGTTTGACGGATGCAGAAGCCCACAGCTTTAGAATGTGGATTGATGATGCTTATAGCTTTACCCACAAGCCCAAAGTACATCAAACAGCCCTTAAGGATTTACAAAAAGGAGATTTTTCTACTATTTTAAAACGACTTATTGAACGCAAGCAATATGGGGATACTTCTGCGTCACCGAAAGCATATCCTCATGGCAAGCATGATAAACTAACTATTCCTTCAAGCCTAGACGACAATACTCTTTCTAATATGATTCATGGTCCGGTCCTGAAAAAAGCCTTGGATCCTTACGGTGATATGTCGCCGAATCATCCCGCCTTTTGGAACGCCAAAGGCCATGTTCCGAACTATGGAATGAGAATAAACATTCCCGGGCCATCTCCCCTCAGCCCCGGCTACGCCCTAAAGCAGGGGTCACAAAAATCTGCGCAAAAATCTGCAGAAAAAGCCAGATATACCGCAATAAAATACTCCGGGCTGAGAGATTCCGTGCTTAGTTACGGAGGTAGGAAATTTGGAATAGATCAAAAAGACGATTATCTCATTCAGGCTATTAAACAGGATGAATTTATACGGAATTTGGCTGAGAAAAGGGGTGTTAAGTTTCATGAAGTAGTAAACTCTGGACGAAAAGAGGATTCGAGTTTTTATAGTAGGATTATTCCTAATCTAAAACCATGGAAAGACATGGAACCTCATGTGCTAGGGAGGATGGACTATCAGCCAAAGGGGCTTATCCGTTTGCCTTTAGAAGAATACCTCTCTACAATAAAAAGCGGGAAATTTACAAGTTTATCGAATTATGAAACCTTGGTCGGGAAAGACATGGGTTATAATCAAATTCGGGGCGGGGTAACAAGACATTTAAAAGGAGGGTCTCCACCCAAGGGTTCAGGTTCTTTCGGGGAACATGCGTTAGATTGGAATATGATAAAAGCTCATGGAATCCCCATGAAGAACAAAGGTTTCGTTCCGAATTATATGCCATGGGTTACCAAAACCATCGGATCATTGAAGGAGCATATGTGGAGCGCAAGGGGTGGGCAATGGAGAAATTTAGATGTAAACTCTCTTGTTCAACATTCCTTAGGAGAAGGATTAACCAAAGGTATTAAAAATAAGATAATAGGCACGGAAGGTTATAAGTCATTTGCGGGAGAACTAGGGGCAATCCCTAATGTAAAGACAGCGGGATTTTATGATTGGTTAGGAGGTTTGAAAGACAAGGGAAATGCTTTTCTCCCCAAGGGTCTGGGAGGGACAAAAACATCCAACCCAATTATTCAAGATTATGATTCCTCAATGATTTCTTCGTTTGATGATTTTGTTAAATATGCGAGTGGAAATCAAAAACAGGCAGCCGTAAGTGAATTCTTTTCTTCTAAGAATCTATCTGGATTGACAGTAACATCGAAAGAATCTGGCCTTGGTTGGCAAAAGGCCACTTCCTCCGGAGCTTTAAACCTAAAAGACTCGAAGGTTTGGGATATGCTTTCTAGGGTAAAGCACGAAACTCTTATATCTCATATCCAACAAAAGAAAGGGTTTGAGACAATCCCTATGTATGAGCATGGTTACGGTAGTCCTGGCAGTGGATTTTCAATAGTGCCTCCATCTCAACAGAATACGAAAAATGATTTTATACACAAATTCTATTCCAAAGCAGAAGGAAGCATAAAGGAATCCCTCTCAAGGCAAAAGAAATTTAGAAACAGACCTTCCGGGGATATATTTGACGTGTTAGCTAAAAGCGGAAGGCTTGAAGATATACTAACAAAGGAATTGGGAGGAAAACCAAGTCAGGCTAGTTTGGCTAAGGCGGCTCAAGCCAAAACTCAAAAAGCTCAATCAGAAGTAGAAAAAAATCAGATTGATATTATGCGCGGGGCGAAGCAAGAAACTTGGAATTCGATGGCGGCGATAGAGCAGGATATATTGGCTAGAGCTCGCGCAAAAGAGATCGCGGCTGTTGAGGCTAGCGATACTTCGAAAAAGAGGTGGCTTCCAACCACAAAACAACTCAAAAACAAAACTCCAGCCGAGAAATTGGAATTAATAGAGGAATTGAGAAGAAAATATCCTCCTCCTCCAGGCCCTCCTCCACCTATTGCGTTTTCTAAATTAGCAAAAATGGGCAAAAGTTATAGATCAACGTTTACTGACATTGAGAAGATGGAGGGGAGGCACGGAACGACGCCATTCCCGCCTAGGGATGAGAAAGCATTTCTAGAGTCTCAAAAAAGGTTTGCTGCCGCCGAGCTTAAATCACAACAGCCAACCGTCGCTGTGACTCCTGGTTCTAATGAGCCCATGGCAATGGGGTTAAGCCTGAGTTCGGGAAAGATTTGGGAAAAGGCAAAAAAACAAGTGATGAGTCAGGCAGGAAGATCTTTCAAAAAAGACGAAAAAAGAGAGTTCGATATAATAGACGCGATAAAGGAAGTATCTCCATCGGGAATTAAGACAACAAGCGGCCATAAATATGCCGGAGAATTGGACTCGGTAGGGTTATTAGCTAAAGGGGCCGGTAGATCCTTAAGGTCAAAAAGCAAGGGAGAGACTATAGATCAAGTACTTGCTGCTCTTCCTGAACATGGATATTCTCCAGGTTCTTTTGATGATCTTTGGGAAATGATACGTTCTGCTAGCGAACAAAGGGTTTTGGCTCAGGCTGCTTTATATCGAGAAAATATAGAAAACGCAACATTGACGGCTCTTACTAATGGAAAAGGCATTGGTAACTTTATGGGAATGAAAGACATTAAGACCCTAAAAGAGTCCGGCTTAAAGCAAATAAATTCGGAAAAGCTTAGAGTGGGGCAAACATTTGAAGTCAGGGGCCACCCATTTAAGGTAAAAAGTTTCAACTTGGAAAACGGACACTTAGAGTTGGCTAGTCTTGGTCAGGGAGTATCTGGGTCTGCAGGATCCATTGGGTATTCTATTCGTTCAGGAGAGAGCATTTATATTGATGGTGGAAAATTAAGTAATACTCAACCTAGTCAGAAATTAGGAGATCCTTTCTCAAAAGGCTTCGTTCCGAATTATGCCATGATAAGCCCCGGTGCCAGCAATATCCTTCGGGCAAATCCAAGCTTTACGTCGGCTACGGTTGATTCGATAAAAAGGGAATCTGCATTCGGGGTAACTCCACAGGTTGTGGCGGCCCCACAATTAAAAAGCGGAACGAATCCCGGCTTAGCGGTAGTGAATAAGGAGCAAGAGGGCGGCTCATTGGCGAAAGCAAGAAAACTTCATGGAGGATTAAATCCAAAGCAAGGAAAATCGTTGGGTCACGTCCCTAATTATTCCATGTTCGACTCGTTTGGCAATTTCTCTATACCATTGGGCGACGCAGATGCGGCGGCAAAGGCGATGGAAAGACAGCTAAACATAAATAAGGCCCAAGGTTTAAAGAGGCAAAGAGATGCTACCCCCGCTTTTCCCCAAGGAAGTAAGGGGGCTCATGTTGACGCATCCAAAGCAGGAATGAAGGGTTTCTGGGGTGACACACTTGGTGGGGATAAAGATGCTGATAAGGCTTACCGAAAATCGATAATGGCATTATCTCCCGAACTTAAGAAATCTGTTAAATTATTTGAAGGACTAAATAAAGCAACTACAGCCTATCATGCGGAACAAGCACGAGCAACAGGAGGTCTTAAAGCTATCAGGAAAGATCCGGCTTATCAAGGCCATTTCAATCAAAAGGCAATAGCAGAAACCTTACGGCAAGATAAATATAAAAATGCAGGCTTAGCCAGGGCTTTGGGGTCGAACCCATCTGAAGCAAAAATCCATAGCGCGATTAAAGCTAATATGGACATCACGAATAGCAAAAAGGCTTCCCCGGGAGCCATACTTCAAGCGAATCAATCGATTTCCATGATGATGAGTCTTCTCAAAGATTCTAAAAACACGTTCAATAAGATTACTCGTTCTGACAATCAAATGAAGGAAGGGGAAAGGAAGATGGCGTCAGCGCAAGTTCGAGCTGAAGATCAAAAAGCTCTTAGTGCAATAGCTCAGAGTAAAGCTATACAAAAAACTTTAAATACGGCGCAACAATATTCTGGATTTGGGACTGGAGCTTCTGGATTAGGCAAGGGTAAAACAAGACAACTGATGAGAACTCTAGCTCAGGAGTTTGGGAAATCGCAAGGCCTGCGCGATACGCGATTTTTGATGGGTGCTCAGCATGGAGGCACAGACCCCACCACCCAAGTGCAGAGAGCACTGGCTAGAGATTTCATGAAGACGGTACAAGACGCCGGCATTAAATCATCACAAGGACATTTGGCTTCTTCGGGTTATTTAAAAGGAGGCTTTTTTGATACCACTCCAGGATCTAATATGAAATCGGGAGGAGGGGCTTTGTATGGGGGCCAGAAAATCACGAAAGAATGGAACGCTGCTCGTGACAGCGTGTACGATAAGACACCAGCAAGAAAGGGTCACGGAGCAATCAATAAGCTCAACCAAGCAGCAACAGATAAAGCTGAAAAAAAGGCTCGAGATAAGCGGGCCCAAGGATTGCGAACTGAAAGAAGAGAGAGGGATTTGTCGAAAAAACACGGAAACGCCCTTAAGGAACACTCCAAAGCATTGACGGGCTTTAATAAAGCGGTAAAAGGGGGAACATTTATAGACAGAATTAGAACTCGTTTGTCTTCAACAGGGCTAGGGGGTTTACTTGGTGGGACCGGAGAGGCTAAGGCGGTAAAGGCTTCACAAAGAGAGGCTATGAAAACTGCAATGACATCCGGAAGCTCCAGAATGGCCGACAGGATGCACGGAAATTTGGCTGCCCAGGCTGCCGTGGCAGCAGAAGCGAGGCAAACTGCAAAAACAGATGCGGCCAAGAAAAAGATTTTAAAAGACCTGGCGGCCAATCCCAAGCCGAAAATGGGAATAAATTATCATTCCGGTAGATATGCGTCATATGGAAATCAAACCCTTGCAGAAATAAGGCAGCAACATGGCATGATGGGCGCTATGGGGGCAGGAACCCAAAGAATTGGTGCTGGAACGAAAGACTTCATGAAGAACGCAGCCAAGAGCCTTGGGACTCCTAGGCCAGGCATGGGATCTATGGGGATGGGGTTTGTATTACCTATGATTGCTGGTTACTTAACTCCGGACCAAGGGAAATACGAAAGATCTGATTATAACGCAGAATCCGGAAGATTTGAGGTGAACAGAGAACAAGGCAGGCAAAATCTTCAACCGCTCCTTACGGGGGCCGGAATGGGAGCTATGATTGCCGGTATTCCGGGTATGATAGTCGGAGCTGGAATAGGATGGGTAAAGGCGATGAACGATTTGACCCTAACCACAAAAGAAATTGCAGAAGGAATGGAAAAGAATATTCAGAGAATTTCTGCTTCCGTACAAGCTGCAGATGTTCTGATGCCCATGGTTGAAAAAAGAGCGAAAGCCTCGCGAATGGGTGATACGGTAGCATCGAGTAGGATTGGAAGTGAGATAAGAAACGCATTAATGAAAATAACTGATCCCTCTATTCAGGCGGAGATGATTGGTAATATCTCCAGCCCGGAAGCATTTGGGAAAGTTCTTGAAAAGCATTCTAGGGATTTGGCCCTTCAGCAGAATGTGTCGGGTGCTATGTTGTCTATGAGTGAGGGCGGAAAAAGAGGACTAAGCAGGGCCGGATCTCAAATAGGCGGAATTATTTTCCAAAGGATGGATGATATAGACAAGGGCTTAATTACAGTCCGAGACCAACAAGGAAAGGAACGGACAAAAGAGTCAATGCTGAAAGACCTTAAGGCTCTTTCGGAGACGGCTGCCAAGAAAAACTCTTCGGGGTTATCTAGCTCAGAGATAAAGGATTTAAGAAGAAGGGCCGGAGGGCCGGGGACGTTGCCTGGAGCCTCCAATATTATTACTGCGCCTGGCATAGGAGGAATGATCCTTGGGGCCGCCGCCGTCGCTGCTATTGCAGCTATGGTGGTTGGTACTGGTGGATTGGCCGCAGCAGCGGCTCCGGTTGTGGCAGAGGGGGCTCTGGCGGCGGGGGCGGCAGGGGCGGCAACGGGATTTGCTCCAATTCTCGCCGGGGGTATGATGGGGGCTGGTCTCGGAGCTGGTGTCGGTGGCATGATTGATAAAAATTGGGCCCAAGGAGAACTGAAGGCAAGCGAAGCAACAAGGGAAATGTTTGATGTTATAGGTCAGCTGAAGGAGCTCGGGGCCATTTCGGAAGAACACGCCAAGTTTTTAACCACCGCTTATATGGATAGCAATCTGAGCGGCTTGGCCTTAAGTAAAGAGATTAATAAAGCTATTGAAAGGTATGAGAAAATAGATGATGGTTTAAAGTTACAATCCGAAAGAATTTTTAATGTAAATCTAGCTTATGACCAACTTTTCCATAAATTAAAAAAGGAATCAATCAGAATCAAGGAGGAGGGCAGACATGTCGGCCAAACCACTGCTATTCGAGGGCAAGCTCATGCGTCTTTCTCTTCAACAGCCGGAGAGCAAGCAGAAGCCCAAAGGGATTTTGCATTTAAAAAGCTTTCAATATCTCAGGAGTCAACAAGAAAGTCTACAGAAGTGGACTTGAGGTCTTCATATATAGACTGGATGAGAAAAGGCCCAATGGCTAAACTGGGAGCACCGGACAAAGTCGGGCTTGTGCGAGAAATCGAAAGACAGGATAGGCCCGAGCTAAAAAGTATAGCAGGCTTAACGGACTATTTTAAAAACGATTTTACTTATCAATTTGATTTATTAAAAGGTCTTGACCGAAAAAGCCAGAAAACCGAACTTACCCTTCAGCAGGACTCTTTAAGTAAAATTTTAAAGGATAAAAGTAAAAGTAATCGTGAGAAAGAAGTTGCTTTTGGCGAAGACCCTAAATTCAAGGGGATTGTAAACACAGGGGGAATTGAAGCATACAAAAAGAGGATAGATCAATTATTAAAGGATTTAGAAGCCCTCCCTGACGGCCAAGCACTCGGCGAGGGCGTGGCGGTATATGAAAGAGAAATAAAGTTAAACAAGAAAAATCTAGAAAATTTAGAATTTAAGGATAAGCAGTTGCAAGACCAATTGAAACTTATCAAAGAAGCAAATGAAAACGCGCAAACCGAACTTAGATTGCAGACGGAAATTAATATAGCCAAAGGGAAAATGTTAACGCATATAGGCGTACTGAATTCAAAATTCTCTTTAGGATTGAGCGAGAAACAATTGACACTTGGAGAAGAAAAGGGATCTCTTAGTTTAGATAAAAACTTTTTAAAGAATACGCAAGAAGAGCCCTTTAGGTATAACAACGAAAGCAAGCAATTTGAATCTCAACAAAAATTAATGGAAGGGGTACAGTCCGAAGAGCACAAAATAAGAAAAGCAGAGAATCTAATTCAGGCCAAAGAGGAAATTCAAAGGTTTTTATCTAATGAGAAATTGATATATTCCCTGGATAATTTGAGAGGCCAAGTCGATGAACTTTCTGCTGCTATCACTGGGTCTAAGCCTGATGATACTGCATCTTTCGCTCTTAGCGGAGAAGAAAAGTCCAGGATTCAAGAGCAGACCAAAAAAAGGATTGAGGAAATAAATAGAAGCACTGGAGTTACCAAGATTGAAGAAAAACTTGCGGGGGTACGAGCCCACAACAAAGCCCTGGGTGGTGAATTTCGCACTCAAGAGGGCGCAAGGCAAGCGGATATAAAATCAGGGGGTGAGAAACTAGCAAATATAAGAGGAATGCTTGTAGACTTCCAGAATGTAATCGTCGATTTGGGCAATCACGGGGGAAGTAGGTTTGAAAATGCCCAAATAGAAAAAAAAGCCGGGCTTACCACCACAGGAGCAGGAAGAGGAGCAAGCACCCAGTTGGCGATAGAGTTGCTTAGGGGTCTTACGGGAGAAGACAACAAAAAGATAGAGATTGGAGGTAAATTCTATAAAGGGTGGTTGGATGTGATGAGTAGAGACTTATCTTCCCACACCCCGTCGTTAAGGGCGGGCTTGCTTAGTTACGAAGAAGCAAAGAAAGATAAACCAGCATACAGATTAACGAGAAGAAATGATGCAGAAAATACCACTACGCTGCAAGACCTTATAGGTCGAGCAATTGCTGGCATCGAAGGCAGGCAGGCGGCTATTGAAGAAGGTAGGCAAACGACCCCCGAAGAAAAGAAGAATTTTCAAATAGCAGAAGCAATTTTGAAAAGTCTTAATGCAATGGGGAGGGATAGAAGTGGTCGATTTTATTTAAATAAAGGAGGTGTTGATCGATTTGGCGAGGCCTTGTCTATGAATAACATCCCGCTAAAAGGAATAGACTCCAAGGTCCATGCGGCGGTTAGATTGTTGGAAGATGCTGCGGAGGTTGGGAAAAACTTTAAAGATAATCTAGGTCATCCAAATAATCCAATAAAGAAGGAACAATATAGAAATATAGGAGGGCCCCTCGAATCTATAAACAGGAACCCAATTAATACAACCTCTCTGGATAAAGAATTGGCACAGGCGAAATTGAACGCCGAAGAAGAAATAAAGAAACACATCGAAAATATAATCGACCAAGCGAATACCAAGAGGCAGGGTGTTAAATTGGAGCCCTTGCAATCTCCATGGTCATCAGTTCGACGGCCTACTGGAAGGGCTCTTATTGATAAGCTTACGAGTGTTCAGGAAATGCAGGCAAGAAGTACTCGTCAGGTGGCCATTGTTAAAAAAGTAAAAGGCTCAGTGAGCAATAAGACCGGAGGTTTTGACGTGTCTAATTTCGAAAGAGAACTTGGAAACATTGATCGAGCAAAAGATGCAAAAGCACTAGAAGATGTTTTGTCGAAGATGGTCACCAAAGACCTTGAGGAAGGCATGAAAAACGGCCTAAACACTTTAATAAATCGCCTGAAATTAATTAGGGAAAATTTAGAAAGAACTAATAAGCAAGAAATTTTAGAATTGATGACCCGTAGGCAAACGTATGAAGACTCAATGATGTCAAGCGCTTTGTTTAGGCCCCAAATGAAAGAGTCTTCAGGGATTTTAAATTTATCAAGAGGAGAAGAATTCAGCGGGGGAAGAATAAGAGAATCAATTAACGCTATGGGGGTAGGAACGGACATTGCAGCCTTTAATCAATGGTCTCAGTCTGCTAGGCAATATGAAGCCATAAATGCCTCCTCCACCTCAACTGACTTGGAAAAAGCATCCGCCAGAAGTTTGATTTCCGGAGTCACGTACTCTGCCGGGATGGAATTGAATCAGGGCGGGGACGGGGTTCAGAGAATGCAACAAAGACAAAGATTTAATTCGCTTGCAGATGCTGAAGAGTGGAATAAGAATAACATGGAAGTTTTGCACTCCAAAAGAACGGATGCACAGAGGAGTATATTGGAAGCCAGGAATGAGATTGCAGAGAAGTTCAAAGACCAAGAATTGACCAAAGAACAAATCGAGAAAAAGGAAGATGAGGACCCAGCAATACAAAAGGCAAGAAAAACCGTAGAAGAGGTAGATGAGCTCTTAAAGCAACTCGGCGGATCTCTAGAAAGACACGTTCCAAGGGACGACGGCTTCGGCAAGGAATTCATGACGAATATGGGTAGGGGCTTAGGAGTTGGATTCGCAGAGGTTCAAAGTCAGGCAGAAGAAATTTATACGAAATTAGGCGTACAACTCCCTCATGCATTAAGAGACGGCTTGACTGACGCAATGATGCTCGCAGTTGAAGGGGCTGACGAACTAGGCGATAGGCTAAAAGAAATAGGAACTGGTTTCTTAAAGATTATTCAAAGGGCATTCCTAGAAAGCGCTGCTTCAAGAGTGGTAGGAGCATTCGGAATGAATAGCGGAGGAAAAGTAGTAGGCGGGTCTGGAGTAAAGGACGACGTACCCGCTGTATTGACTGGTGGCGAATACGTCATTAATCGTCGTTCCGCTCAAATGTATGGTTATGGTTTTCTGGAAAAGCTGAACAGGGGAGAAGCCCAAGGGTTTGCTCGCGGCGGGGCTGTAAACATGAACATAACCGCAGGGAGAGCTGCCGAAAGAGAAGAATACACAGATGAGAATAAGAAATACGGAGACGTAACCAAGTATAAGACTATTAAAAAGGGAAGGGCGATAGATAGAAGAATGTCCGGTTTCGCAATTGATAATGATCCATTGATCGCCAAGATGTTCAAGGATCAGGAGTCTCAATTCGGAGAAGATCTTCGGACTAAGGAAATGTTGTCGGACAGAGAGAAAGCCAAACAACAAGCGAAGAAGAATAGAAAACATATGCTACTTCAACTCGCCGCATCTGCCGGGATAGCGTGGGGGGCTAAGAAGGCCACGGACTGGATGAAGAAAACAAAGACCTATAAAAAATGGTCAGGAAGAAAGTTTGAGAGGAGAGCCAGAAGAGAATTGAATGCGGGAAGGGGTGTTAAGATAGAGGGGAACGGTCAAACATATAGACACTCCAATAAAGACGCCAGGACAGCCGAAAGAGCACATCTTGAGAAACTTTATGACAACGGAAGGGGCGAGTCCGCTATGCTTGAGTATGCTCAAAGGCATGGAATAGGCATGGACTATAGTAGGGGGGCTATGCAGAATTCCTACACGCGAGAACGCCCCCCGTTTCATCAACAGGTCAAATTGAAGCGGAATAGCGGAGGATCTGTCCCGACCCAAGCCAATTCCCTCTTGACCGGTGGGGAATTCGTAATGGGATCTTCAGCCGTAAATAAATACGGAACCGGGTTCATGAGTAGGCTCAACTCAGGATCAGTTTCAAGACATTCCGAGGGGGGTCTCGTCGGATCTTCAGGGGGCTCCGCCAGTAATACCAACAATGATATTAATATCACTGTAAACGTTGACAAATCAGGAGGAACTCAAGATACTGAAGTCGCAGGAAATTCCGCAAACGAGGAAAAGATTTTGGCTAAAAAGATTAAGACTGCAGTTTTGGATGTAATTAACGACCAACGAAGGGTTGGTGGATCACTCAGGGGATAATGGCACAAGGCAATATAAATGGATTTGATCAAGATTTTTATTTAGATGGTTACGCGATTTCAGGAGTTCAAAGCCTGGATGGGGGTTATTCGGTACAATCTGATCAGTCGACTTTTCTAGGGAACAAGGGAAGGGTTATGCCCTTTCAAACTTCGCCCTCAATAGGGCAGTTTTCGGTTTCCAAGGATATGACGTCCCAGCCATCGGGGATAACTAAATGGCTGGGTGAAGAAGGCTTTAGTGGATTATTTAAATATGGAGAAAAAAGCTTAGCGTTTCAAAGTGGTTTCATGACTGAATATAGGGCTTCTTTCTCTCCTGATGATTTGCCGCAAGAGCAATTTGCCCTATCTGTATTCGGCGAAATGGGAGGGGATTTCTCCGTTGGAGAATTAAAAAGCAAAAATGAAACTAAATTTATTCCATCTTCCAGCGGAATAGAAATAGAATGTAAGGGGAGAGAGACTAATAGAGTTACTAGTTTTCAATATGGAGTAAGGGTAATCAGGGATGCTCATTACGGGATAGGTTCGAAATTCCCGAAGCAAGTAAACCTCACGCTGCCTTACGAAATATCTCTCAATTTAACGATAGAAGTAGACGATTACGAATCAGAGAACGTTTATACGACGATTAGAGATGGTATAGATTTAACAGGCATTAATATAAAGATTTCAGACAAGTGCGATTCTTCTAAAAATATCGAGTACAAAATAGAGGATGCTAGTATTGTTTCTGAATCAATAGCAGGAAACTATAACGATCAAGTAACGGCGAGCCTTCAATACAAAGCTTTCTCGATGAATGTTCCTGAAATAAATTACAATGTCTAAATTTATAAGATATACCGAATGCCCCGTTAAGATTAACGAGGATTTCTATTTGGCAAAAAGGGCTTCTATCGGGGCGCAGGCTTCTGCGACGAATCCAATAGAGTTCGGCGGTAAGGTTGGTATATCAACAGGCATTGGGCCAGAGAGGTCTGAGTTTTTCATGCAGTATTTTGTTACTGGGGAGAATGACCCAATAGCGAATCTAACAGGAAAAAATTCTTGTTCCGGATCATTTGGTGGAATAGAGTTCTCAGGAGCTTACTTGACTAACTATCACATAGGCATAAAGCCGTATGCCCCCGTAGAGATGTCGGCAAGATTTGTTGTTCTATCAGGATTCAATAACAATATACAAGAAAGTTCTTTTTCGGAAAATGATTATACAGTAGCAAATGGGGCTAATGTAGAATTAACCAATATGAATTATCTAAACATAGGGATGGATAATCCTGTAGAGATAACTTATGAAGTTGCCTGCGAGAGAATACCTAGTTTCGTAATAGGCAGTTCCTACCCTCGGCATGTAAACCTAGGAGCAGTTGAGAAGTATTTAGACATAAATGGAGATGATATTGGAGATGTCATCAATTATCAAGAAAGAGATATAGCTGAAATTAGCATAAAAGCTTCTGATGAACTGGGAAGATCTAGGGGTCAAACTTTATTTTGTTCAGGGGCTATTGAAAACCAAAGGTTGGATATTTCTGCAGGAGGAACTCTCAACGGGCAGGTATCCATAAAGGAGGTCATTAGATGAAGGCTGACCCTATTACCGGTTTCTGGGGAATAGAGAGGGGCTACCTGGCTTCTCCCGCATCTCACGAACAATTCAAAAAGGATGTTCTGACGGGAACTACAATTAATAGTTTCGAATATGAGGATCCATTTAACTTTATTCCTTCTTACGGGGCCACGACGTCTCTTAATTTTAATAATAATTTTATTCAATTTGGAGATGGGTACTCCTCTCTTTCATCCCAAGGGTTGAATAATGTCAACATGCAGATGAACCTTCCCTTCTATGAGAGAGAAGCGTCGGAGATAGAACAGATAATAGAACACGTAGAGAAACATATTGGTTCTCCGTTTCCATTTCAAACCGTAAAGTACGACGACTTGGAGCCAAATGAAAAATACAAAGCCCTTTATTCGGTGCCTCCATATTTTCAACAAGAATTTCAATGCGAGGGAATAGAAAGGAATTATAGCAGGGGAGAGTATCAAAATGTAGATTTAGTTTTTGGAAATAAAAACATATCATTATTTTCTAAAGACTATATTTTTGCCATACCCTCAATGCCTACGAATTTTTACGATAAAATAAAGGCGGAAATCAAAAAGGATACGTTTGAGCATATTCCTGATCAGAGCTTGAACGAGACGTCTTTGTTTAGGGTCAAGAAATTTGGATCAACTAAGTCTAGGCCGTTTGCTGGTAAAGAAAGAATAAATGACAAGACCCTGACATACGATCTTCTTTTTGATCCCATAGATCTGGAAAAGATGACTTTAATTCTTGCGTTTATGATGTCGAAGGCCGGAACTTGGTTTTATTTTAGCCCGGATGGGAAAGAATCTAGTCGCAAAAAGTTTATTTGTAATGAAATTTCACAGAGTTATACTTATAATAATGTATTCTCCGTAAGATGTAGGATAGCAGAAACAATCTCTTTCTAAAATGCCAAACAAATCAGCCATAAAGTCGCAAAAGATCACCTCCGAATTATTTGGGGCGGTGGCAGTGGAACCTATAGAGCTATATACGATCCATAGTATTGAAAATGAGGACTCCGCCAGGAAAATAAGGTTCCACGGAGGAATAAATGAATTAAGAACACCGGTAACTTTCGGAGGTCAGGAATATTATTACATTCCATATGAATCTTCCGGATTTGGCTCTAAGGCGGATGGGAGCGTCACGAGACCTTCCCTGAAGATCATAAATATTGATGGGTTTGTTTCTACTTACGCTCAGGATAAAAATGACTTAATAGGGGCGAAGGTAAAAAGAATGAAAACCTTCCTCAGGTTTCTAGATGCAGAAAATTTTCTTGGATATAATGATGATGCCGCATTGAAGCAGGAGTGGGTTGAGAAGGGAATTGATCCTGATCCTAATGCATTGATTGATAATGAAGAATGGATTATCGGCAGAAAGATAAATGAAAATAGATTTTTTGTTGAATACGAATTAACTTCTCCCGTCGATTTGGAGAACGTTTCAATCCCCCGAAGAAAAGTAATCAATAATTATTGCTTTTGGAAATACAGAGGGCCTGTTTGTGGTTATGATGGTCCTCCTGTTGCGGATGCTAATGACCTTCAAATAAATGGTCCATCCACAGATAAAGGGCTGTGGGAACCTGGCGAAGCTTATGCAAAAGACGACTATGTTCATTTAATCATAGAAAAGGAACTCCATCCGAGAAAGGTAGTCTACGTATGTATTAATAGTAATACTGCTGACATTTCCAACAAGCCTTCCGTAAGTACTGATTTCTGGATGGCGGATCAATGCTCTAAATGCCTTAGGGCTTGCAAGATGAGATTCGAGGGCGATGCGGAGGAGCCTTTACCATTCGGAGGTTTCCCGGGCAGTAGAATATATTGATGAAAAAGAGAATAGAATCAATAGCAAAGGAAAAGCCTAATGAGGAAATTTGCGGGTTTGTTCTTTATAATAAAGGAAAGATAGATATTAAATCAATTCAGAATGTGGCGGAGGATAAGAAGCATCTTTTTAGTATAAAACCTAGAGAGGTGATAAAAGCGAAAGGTTTGATGGGTATTTTCCATTCTCATGTGGATTGTGATTCGGAATTTTCGAAAAAAGACCTTACCTTTTCAGAGGAATGGGGTCTGCCTTTTTTTGTTTTTAGCTTGATAGACAATAAGCATGGTGTGTATATTCCGAAAACAGCTCCGAAGTCTAGGAAATTCTTAAATTTTCTTAAAAAAATCAAAGGGGAATACAAAGTGTAATTATATTGTAGGTTTAAGGAGATGGCAAAGGTATTTTTATATGGTAGCCTCGGAAGGGAATTCGGGGAGGAATGGGACTTTAGTATTAAAAGCCCCAAGGAAGCTCTGCGAGCCATAGAAGCAAACACCGGCGTATTCTATAAATATCTTTTCCAGAGAGAGCGGGAAGGCGTTGAGTATAATATTATTGTAGATGAACATGGGGTCGGGCACCATGATGAGTTGTCGATAGAGTTAGCTAAGGATTCCGAAATACATATTGCTCCAGCCATGGAGGGGATGGGGGAGAATAACGTATTTCAAAAGTTGTGGAAAAACGATTCCTTTCAATATGGAATGTATGGTATAGCGGCGGGCTGGCTCCTGGGTCAAGCGGCAGGATGGATGGATGATATGGGCTGGGGAGGAGACTCTTGGTATAATCCGGTTATGATTGCCGAAGGTTTATCTGCTATTTCTTATGAAGTGGGAACGGCTTTGGTTATTCAGGGGATTATAGAAGCAGTAATTGGAGAACCTGACGGCCCGGATGAAGAGGACAATACGTCAACATTAAAATCCACCAGTTCATTTATATATCAAAGACCCGCCAATCATATGGTTCAAGGATCTGTCGTTCCTGTTGGATATGGAAGGCTTAGGGTTGGCTCGTCGGTTATTAGTTCATCCATCTTGAATGTCAGGAACGTTAAATTTGATGATCAAATGGAAGAAAGAATAAATTCGGGAGAAGATTCCATTAATTATACTAAACTTACGTAAGTACAATGTCAGACGAACATCGTACATATATTACTTTTGATGCCCCTAGTCAGCCTAAGGCCCGCCCTAAGCTTGGGTTTAGGGATATTTCCGGATTTGAACCTCTTGTAAAAAAACAAGATACAACAAACGATAAAAAGATAAATGAGTGGGAGGAGCTTGAGTCAATAAGTTACTTCAAGGCTCTTGACCTTATATCCGAAGGCCCCATTGAAGGTTTTTGTGATCCTGCCGGGAATTTGGTGAGTGGTTCTGGTATTCTAAAAGGCATATACCTTGATAATACTCCGATAATAAATGAAAATGATACAATAAATTATCGGGATGTTTCTACGGTCTTGATGCACGGAGCGACAGGGCAAGATGCAATATACACCGGCCAAACCGGAGCATTCCAATGGATGGAGGACTTTTCCTATGTTTCTCAAACAAAATCGAAAGGAGTAGTACTCCCCTCCGCATCCTCATTTGGCGGAGAGCCCACGGCTAGTTTCGATGGGCATCATACCATCCAGGACAGCGACGTAGACTGGGTGGCTTTAACCTTTAATATAGGCAGGCTTAATGCCATTGATCTAAATAGCGATGACGGGGAAATCATACCGAATAGTTTAAAGCTCCGCATTGAGGGGGATTATACCGGAGTTCTTCACCATACAATGGTTGATGACACTAATCTAGGGGATTGGGAAAATCAGGTAGATGGGAAACTGCTTGATCCGGTTGCTGGGACCTGTACTACAGACCTCACAATTAATGGAATCGCAACATCTCCATACCAGGAAGATATTTTATTCAAATTAGTTGATGGTAGGGATGAAGACGGAAAAAGAAGAACCAACAGGCGGATATCAGTTCGCAACTTAACGTCTCTTCCGGAAAATTTCAGTAGAGTTCATTCGGTTAAACTTGAAAGCGTAACGGAAATAATCAAAAGCAACATGAGTTACCCGGGGAGTGCTCAAGTTGGCTCCGTGATTAGAGCGAACTATCTCCCTCGAGCCCCGGAAAGAACTTTTCACCTAAAACTTAAAAAAGTAAAAGTACCTAGTATTTATGTAGAGAATGATGATGCTTCACAATCAAGGCACCCAGGAACGTGGGACGGAACGTTTAAGGACGAATTGGAATGGACGGATAATCCCGCATGGATATTCTATGATATAGCAACAAATGAAAGATATGGGCTAGGGGAATACGTCAAGGAAGAAAATATAGACAAGTGGCAATTGTTCAAGATAGCCAAATACTGTGATGAGCCCGTTCCCACTTCGAGGGGCAACACTTCCTACAAACCTGGCGACCCTGAAAACGAAAAGTACGTACAAGAGAGAAGGTTTAGCTGTAATCTTTTTCTTAATAATAAAATGGAGGCCTACAAGGCTCTCTCGGAAATTGCTTCGGTATTTAAGGGCATGGCCTTTTACAACGGCTCTGAAGTATACGTATCTCAAGATTCTCTTAGCGAGCCAGTACTTAATTTTACAAATTCGAATGTTCTTGAGGGCAACTTTACTTACCATGGATCCTCGAAGAACACGAGATTTACAGCCGTAAAGGTCGCATACAAAGACAAGGATGATAATTTTCTTCCTAAGTATGAATACATTGAGGACCCAGAGGGTATTATTCGACACGGCTTAATAGAGAAAGAAAGCGCCGCCCTTGGTTGCACCTCAAGGGATCAAGCATTAAGACTTGGAAGATGGATCCTTCTCACCTCCAATAACGAACAAGAAGTTGTTAGATTTTCCACAGACAAGCAGGGCGGATACCTTCGCCCCGGGGATGTCATAGGGATTTCCGACGATAATAGAACAAATTTCAAATCCGGAGGCAGGGTCGCCAAAGTTGTTGGGGATAATGCTACTTCGGTTGATGAAAACCATATTTTACTAGATCAAACACTGGATATTGACGAGGCGAATTTTAAATATTTGAAAATAAGTTTTATCATTCCTAATTCCGGAAAGTTGTCTGAGGATGATGAAGAGGGGGTCGGCGCGGAAAAACAATTCAAAACTTTTATACATAGAAAGGGACACCATATAGGGGTCATTGATGATGGATACAGAAGTGCTTTAATTCCGCTAAATTCACAAACAAGTGACAATAGCCACGCGGGTGTTGATTTACATAATTATTTCGAAAATACTAATGAAGGGACGAAGATTAAGACGACCATGTTTCTGGACATGCTTCAGGAAAGTCCCAATAAAAATGATGAATTTATGCAGGGGGGCGAGCTGCACCCAGGAACGCTTAATGATTATTTTCTTGAATCCGGAGTCTTTCAAGCAAATGCCGGGTTCGTTCAGCATCAAGACAGAGCCAATAATAATCAACAGAAGATAACCGAAGGGGCCGTTTACATTGTTGAGGCTAGTGGAGATGCGAGACAGCAAACCAAGGAATTCAGAGTTCTTGCCGTGGCCGAAGAGGATGACGCAACGTTCACTATAGCAGCTCTAGAATATAACAGGGACAAGTTCAAGGACGTGGATAGTTTGTCCACCATCTATAAGTCAAGCACTCAGCTTATATCCGTCACGCCAAGTCATGGTGATACTCAGCCTAATGACCGACAAGGAGTTCCGCCTCCTACGCCAGAAAGCGAAATCTTTACTCCAACTATAATAGGAGGTATTCCCGACAATAATGTTTCCCTTTCTATAAATAGAACTGGAGATTTGGATCAAAACGACGGCACCTTCAACCCTAAGATTGAATTATATTTCTTTAATGATTATGGGAATGAAGGGCAGAACGTCACTCATTTCGATTATAAGATTCAAGAAATATCAAATGTTTATTATGAAAAACTAAAGGATGCTGGAAGCGTAGAGCAGGCTACTGGACTTTATCATTCATTAAAGGACGGCTCATACGTCAAGAGTGACAAATGCGGAGACTTCGGGGAAATATCATTTTTAACTGGGTCAAAAGGATCTGAATTTTACGACCCAACCATTCCAAATTTTAGGTCGGATTTTACTGATAAGGTTATTAGTGAAGTTGGGGTTGGCATTGAGAAGATAGAGTTTTCAGGAATAGAGAAATGCGCCGAATCCAATAGCACACCTTCATTGCATCTATATTCAGGGGTAAAAACTGAAGTTGGGGCACTTAAGGAGGAAACTTGGCATGAAATAAGGTGGAAGGCCAGCCGGAAGCATACTATTAGTGATGCTTCGTCGGAAGAAAAGGTCGCTTTCTTTAGATCTAGCGCCGACATTACTCCACCAGGAGAGCCTAAGGGTTTTGAAGGTCAATTGTTTTTCAATAATCTTTATGAGTTTAATTGGAAAAATGATTCTGCAGCCGATTTGGATTTGGTTAGGTTGTACACTGGAATTAATGGTCCGGCGTTAGGCGATACTCCAATCCATGAGTTGCAAGCCGAGTCATCAGCAGATCAGTGGCATACTTTTAACATAGCTAATTATCCTGACCTTGCCGACAGCCTTAATCAAGATTTTTATTTAACTTCTGTAGATGTTGCGGGCAACGAGTCTCTTGAGAATGTAGATCCTGACAAAAGGTGGGCAAAAACAAATGTTTCAAGAATAGGAACGGATCCAGGGCAGTTGCCGGAAATAGTATTAACCACTCAATACGATAATGCAGACAGGCAGTCTTATATCAATATAGATATTGACCCTGGAGACCTTAATGATGTTGAAGATGATCCTAATTTTGAAAAATATACAATCACTATTTATGAATCCGGAACAGAGAATATATTAAATACATATGATATAACAGAAGAAATTGTTAGCTCTCCAGAGGTTACCTATAATGCTAGAGGAGGAAAGGCTTATGAGGCGAAATTCGGACTAGTAACTAAGGGTGGGGACTATGTGTTCAAGGAGTTCGATGGAAAGACTAGAGTGGGTATTATTGCGGCTAGCGATAGCCTGGATCCCGATAAAGTGGAAAACTTCACTTCTGAATTAAGATTTGGAGATACGGTTGTACTAGAGTGGAATTATAGCTTAAATTCTAATGACATATCTCATGGTGTACTTTATTCAGGAAATAGCTCATTTGGTGACCCCTTGCCAGTGGACTGGGAGGAGGTAAGAACAGTAGATTATCCGACTGCGTATGTTACTCAATTTTTAACACCCGAAGAGGTTGAGTATATTGAGGGTTTGCCGAATGAGACCCTTAGGTACGCAATAGACTTATATGACTTTGATGGCAATACCAGCGGCCCCATAGAGTCAGCCAATCCAATTATATTTTCCGACTATCCCACTAGTTCCGATGGTTTTACTACAAATCCGATACAGCTTGTGGCGGATAAGTGGTTCCTTAAAGCTCATGCCGACTCAATAGCGCAATCAGTTGTAGATAGTTCTGAATTTCTTGGGTTTCAGGCGTGGGTTTATGATAAGACCAACGGAGGCTTCATGGGGATTGTTGACCTTGATAGTAGTCATGAGGGAGAGTATCCTGCAATTCCAGGCAAACAACTTGAGTTCTTGCTGATTGTCAAAAGAAAATCTGGAGACATTAGGTGGTTAACGAAAACAGATTCGGCGGTTTTCGTAGACACTGAGCCTCCCACTACATTAGGGGATTTTACTGGCGAAATATGGTTTAATGAACTTTATAGGTTTAAATGGAATAAACCCCCCGAAGGAGATATAGAGAAAATACAGCTCTATACCGGGGCCTCTCATGGGAATGGGGTCGATCCGATCCCTGAGAATTTGTTTATAGAAAGGTTTGAGCCTACTAGCCAGGAGATTCTATTCGGAACTGAAGAATATAAAGACCTGGCAGTATCAGAGAGTTTTTATGCGACTGCCGTAGATTTCTCAAATAATACCGGAGATATCAGTTCCAAGGTCTCTGTTTCGAGGTTAGGCTTGGATAGTTCTCCCTTCGGGGATTTAAAGCTCCGAGTGGGAACATTCTTAAGGGGCAACGAATCATTTATTACTGGAAATATAGAACCGTTCCCCTCGGCTATCGAATTAGATGACAATTTCAAGGAATATAGAATTAGGCTTTTTGACGATTCTTTATCGCCCTTAGATACGGTATACATAACTGAAGCCAATGACCTGACCACTCCAGATATTGAATTCAAAGTGACGCCGGGGAAAAGCTATACGGTGGAATTGTGTGTCCATACGGAAGGCGGTAAATATTTATGTGATTCCGATCTAAAAGAGGACATTATCTCCGCTAAAGATGATACTCCTCCCGGATCCATAGGAAACTTCGGGGGGAGTTTAATAGATAACAAATGGTATCAATTTAATTGGGATGAACCAACTGATACCGATATAGAAAAAATACAGTTATATACAGGGGTTTCAGTTGCGAATGCTAAAGTATTTTATGAAAAACCAGAACCAACCAGCCAGGAAATTGTATTTCATAAGAACAATCCGATTGCAAATGATTTAACTACTGATTCGAAATTCTATATAGCCGCTGTAGATTTTTCTAATAATGTCGGAACTCCGGGACCGGCGGCGGGAATTCAAGTCGGTTCTTTACAGGGCCTTGGGGCAACAGATTTCCAAGTGGGCTCCGAATATAATACCGCTGAATTTAGACCATATATAACGGGAAATATAATCGATAATTCCGCACTAGAGAATGATGATCGTTTCCTTCAGTTTAGAATTAAAATAATAGACAAAGATAATAATAAACTTCTCGATACTAAACTTTTCAAAGATGGTTCGGCAGCTCCGGATTTATCCTATCCAGCCATTGCAGGAAAGGAATATGAATTAATTCTTGATGGCCAAACAAGGGATTTCGGCTATATAGGGGGGATAAATAAAACAATAACTGCTCTTGGAGATCTTAATCCTCCGGCACAAATTACTAATTTTAGCGTAACCAAGCCTTTTGATGATTTGGTTTTTTCTTGGAATCCTCCGGCAGAACCCGATTGCGAGCAGGTTGTAATTTATTCTGGAGACTCGAACCCTCCTACAAAAGAATATAAAACAGTAAATAAATATGCCTTTTTTGATGCCCCAATTCAGGAATTCGTAGAAGCGGGCCAAGCCATACATTTCGGAGCAAAAGCGATAGACCTTTCGGATAACGAAAGTCCAATGTCTAACATTAAAAGCTTTGATCTAAAGGCTAACACCAACGCAGATGTTGAATTTTCAAATGAGTCCATAGTGGAACTGGAAGACCCTACGAATGGAATACGAAAGTATTATCGGACCGGGGATATGGATCATAGCTCAAAGGATTCTGATTTCTTTGAAACTTTCATATTAAAAATAGGGCCCAAAGACAAATATTCAGTTCAATGGGATGAGGTCGAAGCTCCTCTGGGTAACTTTAAATACGAAGTTATTCCAGGCGTAGATTATTATTATCAAGGATGGTCTCAAGCGAAAGATAAGACAAAATTGTCCAAATTGACCTACCCGATCAAGGAATTTTCTGTTAGTGCGGATGATGCGGGACCGAATCAGGTTGACAGTGTAAATTTATCAGTATACGGAGATGGGGTTTTTGTAAGTTGGAAGGATAACAGTGCTCGACCAATAGATTTTAGTCATTATAATTTATATACAGGCGTCGGGACTTCTTTTACTGGGCCACTTGACAATCTTCATAGTTCAACCATACATACCTCGGAATACATTTATCTAAAGTCCTCGGACCTTAATAATGATAAATTTGCAGTTGAAATCGAAGCAAAGGATATATCGAATAATGACGAGGGTCGAAAGTTCAAAGAGGTAACCCTTCAAAACCATTACGCGGCAGTAAGTAATTTAACCGTTACTTCGGGAATCTTACTGGACGATGGGGATGGAACTTATAATTCATTTGCGTCATTTATCGGAACCATTCCCGATAAAGATGATGCAGAATCGATGGTCACCGAGCTATGGAGACCAAATACGGCGGGTAATTTAGCCGGATCTCAAGTTACGGAAGTAGATCAAACGCTAAATAAAAGCCCGGGCATATTCAATAATTTAGTTGTCGGAGAACACTATTCCATTCGAGCAAAAGTAAAATATAAAAATGGAACAACTAGCAATACTTGGAAATCATCGGCTCCCAGTTCTTTTATTGCTCCGGGATATGTTCAATCCTTAGACGGAACAAACCTCACTAATAATTTTACTGCCATTTCCGGGCCGAAACAAGTTCATTTGTCGTGGGATTATGATTATACATCTAGGCCAAAAGATCTAAAATATGTAAACATCAAAAGGACTGGGGGGACATCAATAACTTATCAAATAGCCCCGGGCACGTTTTTTATCGATTCCGACATAGAGCCGGGTACAGTATATGAATATGAGTTAGAACTAGAAGATAGATCGGGAAATAAATCTACAAACAATAAAACAACAACTGTTACTGGCGGGCAAATTTCCAACGACTATTTGCATAGTCTTGCGGCAAATAAAATTACTGCCGGTAAAATTGGAGCGGGAGAAATAGAGATTTCTGATGATGGGGCTATTAAAAGTTCTAACGTTGTTAATGAAGGTCAAGGGGCTGGTTTCTTTTTAAGTGGAACTCATTTTAGAGTGGGAGATCCAAGTACGGGTGGAGACGGCCTATTCTTTACTGAAGATGATGATGGCGATGGCACTCCCGATATCTTGGAAATACGCGGCAACTTTACGGCGGGTGAAGTGGAAATCGGGCAAAGCTCCGAAACTTCACTTAAAATAAATCAGGATGGAGAAATATACATAGGAGATATTAATCCGATCAGAATAGTTGATGGGACAAGTACGAATATCGCTTCCGGTTTTTTTCCCCACGATCTAAACGCTGAATATTCTAGCGACCAATACAAAGTTAAAATACAAGATCATTTCGGTTCAAACCCCCAGCTTAATTACCTAAGCGATCATAAATTTCTTAACATTCAATATAGGGAAGAAGGAGGGAGAAAATATAGAGATTCTATTCCCATTTCTGGCCATTTGGTAAAAGACGAAGTCATTTTGTCCAAAGCAATCAATGTTAATGTCAATGATAATAACATCCCCCTCAATTTGCATTCCTATGAAATTATAGGTGTTAAATTCTTGGTAACTAATTCCGGAACACTTTACGCAAGAGATGCGGTGGTTGCGGGAACCGTAACCGCCAATAGTTTTGAAGCGGATGAAAAAATGTCTTTGGGAACAAATGACGGAAACGCTGCCGGAACACTTATTCAAAGCTATGGATATACCGACTCCAGCTCCGCTCATTACGATGATGGTTGGCGGATTGTCGGGGATGGTACAGCAATATTTAAAAACATAAATGTCAAAGGAGGAACAATCGATGGCATTGACTATATCCAAATAGGCCCTGACAAAAACTTTTGGGTCGATGACAAAGGAGAACTTGGCATAGGAACGAGCCCTCTCTTTGCGGACAGAAAGTTTCATGTTTCCAAAGAAGGATATATTACGGCACTGGGAGGAGCTTTAATTAGTGGCAGCGTAAAGCTTGGGGACGCGATAATAGGAGAAAATACATTATTCACAATTAATGACGCGGGAATAAAGGCCATAAGCCCGACAGACGGCACTAAATTTTGGAATATTAAAGCTGATGGATCAGCGGAATTTAAAGATATAGATATTCAAGGCGGGAATTTTTCGGCAGGTACAATTGATATCGGAAGCGAGAACGAAGGCTTCCATGTCGATTCAAATGGAAGTTTCTATATTGGAGACGGGACGACCACCAAACTATTTGAAGTCGATAAAGACGGAAATTTAAAAGGCAAAAACTCTGAATTCGAAGGAGCTAAGATTACTAGTCTTAATGCCGATTCTAATATTTCTGTCGGTGCCGATATTCTCATTACCAAAGCATCGATAAGGCATGGAGATGATTGGATATTGAATGGCGACGGTTCCGCGACATTTGGAAAAATAAACGTTACCGGTGGGGCCATTACAGGCGTTGCTCTTGACATAGGAGACCCCGGTTTTCATGTAGACGTCAATGGTAATGTTCATATAGGCACTAAGACCGACGCAAATGATTTTACGACTGCTCCATTTTCTGTAGATACCGATGGAAACCTAATAGCTACTTCCGCTACGATTGAGGGAACAATTGGGGGTGATGGCTTTAGGGCGGGACAGGCAAATGAACATGTTTACATTTCTTCTGTTGGTATTTACGGACCAAGCCTTGGCAATCAACAGTTCCTCATTAAACCCGATGGGGAAGCTATGTTTAAAAACATAGACGTTCAGGGTGGGTCCATTAACGGAGGAACTCTCAATATAGGCCAGTTTCGCGTTGCAGCCAATGGTTCTTTTCATCTGGGGGATGCTGGTGCGTTTTCGGATGACTTGACCAGATTTTCCGTAAGTAACGCTGGGGCTCTAAAAGCCACTTCAGCTACAATTACTGGAGAATTGGGAGTGGGACACGGCATAAGAATAAAGAAAACCAATTCCAATTGGATTGACATTCTTCCCGGGGTAATAAGCAGCAAAGATAATAAGTTCAAGCTAGAGGGGGACGGAAAGGCAAAGTTCACTAATCTTACTGTCGATGGCCCAGCTGGTTCAAGCTCTCTTTCCGTTGGAAATACATCTTGGTTCAACGTTAGCAACGATGGGGCGATGAGCATAGGGACATCCAAGACTGTTGGGGTAGACCCCGCCGGGGGATCTCTTGGAAGTCATACCGATAACAACTTTCATGTTACTACAGCGGGAGCTCTCACGGCAGCAAGCGCCACTATAGATGGAACGTTACACGCTAAGAACGGCTCCTTATTAGGGCAGAACGCATCCAAAGGGTGGGCTGTAACGAATAGCACAATACAAGGAATCACCCCCGCCGTTGCAACGCTCAACGGAAATGGTGGCTTTAAGCTGCAAAGTATAAGTGGAGATGCGGGTGGATTAACCACAAATTCGATTACGTCATCCGATGGCACAGCGTTTAGCTTAGCTTTGGACGGAACTACGAGTAGTATTCCAAACTTTAGCACAAGCTCTACAAGCGCCGGAAATATAGCCAAACAAGTATCCACTCAATTCTGCGGAGAAATATTATATCCTGTAGATGGACAAGAATATACATTAATTTCTAACAATAGAATAGAATACAAAATCACCGAAGTTGATTTAGCGTTTTCAGGTCCTCCTGGCTCCGTCGATCCTACAGTCTCCATTGATTTTATTGGAGACGGAATAACTTGGGTCGACACCTCAACTATAATAGAAGGAACGCCTGCTACTCATAAAATTCTTGGAACGATCAACAACAGCAACCACATGAGAATAAAAACAGATGATGCAAAAGGCAAAACATCAATACAGTTCAATATAAAGCTCCAACGAAATTAATACTTTTTACTTTAATTTATTAACCTTCGACATTATAATATAAACATGAACGTATCCGAACTAAACGACGTCCAGATTAAAGCCATTCTATATGACCTGACAAGGGAGTTCGATAGAACGCGCCAAAGTATTTTGGCTCTTGAGGGGGAATTGAAAAATCGAGCAGCCGCCGAACAACCTGATCTCGAGCCTCCGATCCCATACGAAGATACATCCGAATCTGATGAGGATGTCTCCGAAGAAGAGGAAGCGGATGCTTCTTCTTCTGAGGATTGATGGTCCCTTTCGACCAGATATTCTACTGGAATAGCGGAGTTAACTTCGCCGACCCTGGTGACCCAAACGATGTAGTCATTGGTTCCTTTCAGGGTAATTCCATGGGCTCGTTAAGTAGCTCAGACCCTGAGGCGGCAACTTATACGGACTTGGGTGTTGATGGGTATGGTCTTACGACAATTAATGTCTCCGAACAATATGCAAACAAATGGAACGCGATTCAATACAAGTTCAATGGCTTTCATAAAAGCGCACCTTTAACCGCAAGCCTTGGGAATAAGGCGTTTAATGGAATAAAAATAAGATTAAAGTTCAAGATCTCTTCATCGGTGACAAGCAGTGATGAACATATCCTTAGGGTTATTAACATGATGCATATCACGATCAAGCAGAATGATGCAGTCTTGAAGCCTTCGGTAGATCACAATTCACTTTATGCAGGAAAAGGTTCCGCTGATCCAAATTATACTTGGGGGTTCGTCAAGGTTACCCCCACTTCTGCCTCAAACTATATAACCGTAAATACACCTTATGGTTGGTGGGGTGATGGAAGCGGTAATTACTTTGATGATTATTTAACCGCTTCGGATGTTCCTAACAACATATCAAATTGGAACAGCATCCCTCGGAAATTCACATTTGCCAATGATTATAATCCCAATGATTTCTCCGGAACCGATATAGTCAATACATCCGTCTCGGCATTTTTTGAATCAATTAGCGGAACCTCCCTTGAGGCATTCCCTCAACACCTCCAAGGAATTAGTCCCGTAAAGGATCACTACGGCAACGATTTGACTCTTTTTGAAGACAACCCAAATTCTATAATCATAGGGTCTTTGGCTCTGTCAAAAGGCGCCGCTGGATTTGGTGGCTATGTTCTTCGAGAGGCTAATTTTAATTACCCTGATCATTTATATACAACTGCCACATATTTGCTGACAAACGATGGTGCGCCTGCGGGTAATTCGGGCTCCTTTACAATATGGGAATCTGATAAAGTAATTCCCCCGGGAACTGAATTCAAGGTGACTTTTGCTAGAGATATTGCAGCAGCCGGATCGGCAATGCATGCGGGAACAAAATATTACAGGCCTTCTTTACCTTATGATTGCAGGCTTGAATTAATTCCTCAATAATTAAAACGGATATGATACCCACCCGCCGAATTGGGGCTGGAAACCGTCGCTTTGTAAAACTTCCGTATCTGCGTCAAAAAGAAGGAGGTCAAAACCCGCGTGGAAATTGCCTAGTTTCTTTTCGTACATTGACCTTAATTCGGTTTGAGTGCCGCCGTCTCTATGGTATTTACCGTACTCAAACCCAAAGAAGGTGTCTGGGGTTTTAATTTGGATTTGAGCCTTATGCCCCTCTTCCGTATCTTCCCCGAGAATACTTGTCTTCCCATAGCCAACGCCAAGAGTAACCGTAAGACCTTCGGACAAAACATTATCATAATACCAATCCATGCCTACTTTTTCAAGTAAGTTCTGGGGTAGGCGATTAAGTTCTAATTCCGCCCTAATGCTATCTTCGCTTTGAGGAACCCTTAATTTCATTTTAAGGGTGGCTTCATGAAGAAATCCTTCTTTGTCTAAACCAAAACCTAATTCGTTGAGAGTGAAGCCGCGATTTGAAAGATGGGGAATTGAGTCGTTCAAGAATGGGGCCATGTTAAAAGAAAGCCATTCGTGATTCTGGAGAGACATTTGCCTGCTTGATGTGACATTGTCCTCTGTGACCGTAAGTCCTTTAGCTCTTTTGTTTTTTATTGTTTTATTAAGAGACGGGGGGTTATTTTTATTCCTTGCGAACTTTGCTCTTACTGCGTCACTGATTTCATCACTTACGGAAAAATTTGAGCTTATTCCTGTTTCTCCCAGCAGATAGTCCTTTGTCACCGGATCCACTTGGGTGGACAATTTATAAGTAGCAGAGGTTGATTGATTCCACCTAAACCCAGCCCTAAAGCACATCTCCAGAAAAGGGTTGATGTCGTTTGTGTTTAATTTTTCCATCATCCCGGACAGAGCATTAAATTCATAACTCATTGTTTCCGAAATTCTTGCAAATTTTACGTCTCCCGGAATGACCATATTTGATTTTGATTGAACCTCGACAAGTTGGCCAACATCATAATCACCATAAACAAGACCTGGGTTAACCGTAATGGTTTGCGTACCTCCACCAGGAACATACTCGCTCATTCTTTTGATAATATATGGAGATTCAAGAGCATGAGCCTTTTGTAATGTCAACTCTTGGTATGCAAAAGCCCCAATGGTAAGCAAACTAAAAGCTTCATCCATCTTTAGATGTGAAACGAGGTTCATCTGAGAACTTGCCGCAGATGACGCAGACCCCCTTCCTTGTTCCCATAATATTTGAGCTACATAAGCTTTCTTTGTCGCGGACCTATTTGGGGTGGGCTCTAGTTGAACCGGGGCATGCCATGCTTCGTCCCCTCTCGTTCTATCGAATGCCAAAAAGTTAAAATCCACTACATTCCCGGCATTGGAAAAGGTTTCATGGTTATACTTCAAGTATCCTCCATTGGCCCAATAGTCCCTAAGGTCTAAATCCAATGTGGCATTAATATTGTTTTCGGCGTCAAATTCATTTTTCTTGAAGAAGTAGACGTTGTTAACTAAGGCATTGTAATATTGATCCTTTTCTTCTCTTGTATAATAATACCTGCGATCCAAATCATTCCCATACTCATTTGTATCCACTAGGGTTTTTGATAAATTAGGGTTTAAGCTCAGAAGGGTTTCGAGTCCTACATCCGTAAGGGTGGCTGATGCCGTGGCATTGACGTTCCCTTCTTTCGAGCCTACCACTTCAACCGATAAAAGCTCTCCGTCTTCAACCATTAACACGTGTCCAGTTTGATTCGTTGCTGCTGCTGCCGCGCCAGCATAGGGATTTACATGGGCAACCCATCCGTTAGGACTAGTAACCTTCTGTTTTTCCATCATGAATGTTAATTTTTCGTAAAAATTCTTTTGAATGGGATTTCCGCCCACTAGTTTTTTTCCTTTGATTATCAAATTAATCGGGTATTCTTCTCCTGGGACTAATTTTCCAAAATTAATAATGAATTCGGGGTATCCAGATCCAGTTAAAGTAACTCCTCCACTTGGGCGGTATATGTGATTGGACGACGATATGTCTTGTTGGGTAAGGCCATAGTGAGCAGGAATCACCTTGGTAATCAGCCCAAAAAAGTTTTTTTCTACTCTCTCAGGAAAAAGTTTGCCAATCTCTACGGACCAATCCCAACTAGAGGGATCGGTTATGCCTTCAATATCCAAAAAATAAGGGAGCAAAGATAGTCTATGAGTCGAAACATCACCAGGGTCGCCCTCCAGGGAGGCCTTGTGGGGTATTATGATTTTATTTTCTGATAGAGCCATTTTATAAAATTATTGTCCAGCCCAAATCTGTCAAGATGGATTGGAATGTTGGATAATAAGCCAAGGATGATACACTCGTGCTATTTGCGGAAAAATCAACAGTTCCGTTTCTTGCGGATCCCCAGATACCGGGGAGCAAAGACTTTAATCCATCGTCGGATATGGAGTTATTGCTAAGATTAATTGTTTCTATTTTATCGCAAATAGGAAATACGGAATCACTGACTGGGTCTCCGCCTGATCCTATAAAGGATACTAAACTATTATTAGAGAGATTTATTGAAGTTACTGAAGATAATCCCGAAACATTAAATGAGGTCAAGCCGTTATTTGATAAATCAAGAGTTTTAACGTTTGATAAATACGAAGGACTTTCGCTTTTGAAACTTGTCAAGCTATTGCAATTTTTTATAGTCAAAGATTTCAATTCCGCCGGAATACTGGAGGCGTCAAATTCTGCCGGGGCCCCAAACATCGCATAAACGTTGTCATAGTTTCCATCGAAGGATAGGTCAACCATATTGGCATTTGGTAAGATTGAATTTATCATTCCTTTGGGGAAGGGCGTGGCTGGGTCGACTATAGTTGTATCTTCGTCAAGGTTTGTGGGGTTTCCGGTTAGGTTAAAAGTAACTCCTAGTGTCTTTTTGAATACCTTTGCTCTGAAGTATGTTATTGAATCCTTGGTAGTGGGCTGAGAAAAGGTTATGGTGTTGGATGTGGCGTTAGCCTTAAAATTGTCCGAATGGATTTTCTCCTCCGTCCAGTTCTCTCCACCCATAACAGTGTTGAGACTATCCCTCCAAATCTCATAGAAATACTTCATGCCATCAACCAAGCCGTCCATCTGTAGGGTTATGGTTATATTTCTGGGGGAAGGGTCGCCGTTTCCTGTGGGGTTGTCGTTAGAGTCAAAGTAATTAGAAGAAAGCTCTTCCGTCGCTGCTATGCTAATATAAACAGTCTGGTTACTACTACTAAAGATTTGGTATCTTAAATCATACTTATCAGTCAATACCCTATCTGATTTTGGCATCTGGACTAGATCTGAATCGCCAGCTAGGACTGATGGATAACTTGTTATTTTTATGTCGGCTTTATAAAAAGACCCTGCGTTGCTACCGTATACGCTGGCTACGGCAGTCGAGTTTTGGAGTAAGTCTTCATTGATGACATCAACTACATGGTTTCCATGGGAGAAGTTAGGAATAGCTCTTGTCGTATGAGAGCCTCCGTTTTCATCCGTCCATGTTAATTTATAGCTACCTTCGACGTATCTTTGAGGAAGGGAATCGTCCATGGATAGGGAAACGACCTCTCCGTCGGAACTTAATTGATAACCGGACTCCGTAGCTGACGTTGAATAAGGTTTCGCGTCTATTGAATATTGAGACCAGGAGGGGTCTGATATAAAATATTTATTTAAAATTCGTCTTCCTATACGATGCTTTGATTTGCTTAGGTGCCTTAAGGTTATATCGTCGGAATATTCGTCCCAGTCGCTAAAGTGGTTAATTTTAGATCCCCCGACTCTTATTTTTCCGCCACCGATTTTAATTTTCTTGGAATAGTCCATCGTTAAAATATACACATATAGTTACACAAGTGTAATAAAATGTGGATGGCAAAGGTTTTTAGATATGGGTCCGCGAGGGTATTTCTTGACGACAAGGCCGGGAATACTGGATTAAGGGAAGTGAGCTTGGTTCACGAGGCTTCCTGGGGCTTTGAACTCCCGAGGGTGGAGTCCAGCTCAATCGGAACCCAAAAGGTCCATAGGGAGGTCATATCGGCCCCCTCGGTAAAGTTTTCGTTTAAGTATTTCATATCCAGACTGGAGAATGAAAAAGCTTTAGGAATACCGGTGACAACGACTGCAATAGAAGAGGGAAAATCAGTATATGATTGGATAAAAGATTGCGGCCCGTTGGATTTCGTAATAGCGACAATGGATGATTGCGGAGAATTTTTAGAATCGGAAAATATTACCAATAAGAAATTGAGTTGTTATGCCATAAGCAATTGTTATATAACGTCTTATTCTTTGGATATAAATCCAAGACAAATGCCTTCGGTGACCATTGATGCAGTTGGGGATTACATGATGTTTGAGTCATATCCCGGAGATGGATCTAAATTATTCGCACAAAGAGAGACTATCTTGCCGTCTATGATGGCCTTGGCCAACATTAGGGATGAAAGTTTTCTAGGGGGAACAAATATAAAACAAAATATAAGTTCATTAAGTTTAAGTATTCCCGTGCAATATAGAAGTCTTAGCGATTTTGGAAAGTTTAGATATGAGAAAAAGCCCATTTTGCCAACTCAGTGCCAATTGTCCTTAGCTTGCACGGCAGACGGTTTCTCAGAAGGGGATTTAGACAAGGCTGTTTGTGGGGAAAAGTTGAATAGGTTAACAATTATTCTACAAAAAACCAATTGTACGAATAAATTTAAAGAATTATCTGCTATTTTAATGGATGACCTGATAGTATTAAATCAAGATTACTCTCTGGGAGTAGGGGGATTATTAAGTTCTAGATACAATTTAACATTACCAATAGATAAAGACGCCAGCATGGTATTCCTGCAGCAAAATAGGGATTATGCTGATTTCCTTACGGATGAAGGCGGGTCAAATGAAGAAGATGCATTCGCACAAGAAGGAAGCGGTTATCTTTTACTTGAATACTTATCAACGTTAATGGAGTCCCTGGAAGAAGCTATTGGAAATAAATGATGAATAATAAAATAAAAAGAAAACCCCTGTGTGCGGCTGAATTTTACCTATTCGGTTAGGCTAAAATAGAGTGTAATAGGACTTAAACTAGTTTAAAATGGCAGACAATAAAAAGATCTCAGAATTGACTCAACAGTCTTCAATGCCTGATGATTCTTGGTATCTTGTTCTCGCGAAAACAGATGAAGACAATTATAAAATCACATTCAAGGACCTTTCTGATCGCACAGTAGAAAGAGGAGGGGCTGTTTTACTCGCCGGGAATCAACAAATCGATGGAGAAAAGGATTTTAGTGATTTAAAATTTGGCGGCAAAATAGTAGGAACCCAAGAAAGAGAAGATAGCATTCAGCTTTTCGCAAATTCAGTAAGCGGAAATCTCGGAACATTAAGCGGTTACGTACACACGGATTTAAAAAATTATATAGATTCAAGGGATGATGCAGTCAGTGGTTATGTTGTAGGTTATTCCGATGACGCCGATGCGGTTTTAAGAAATTATGTTGATAATGTTTCTGGATTAGTAATACAATTAGGCAGTAAGACAACCCTGTCCGATCAGGCTTTAAGTGGGTATGTTGACGCTGTAAGCGGAAATCTAGATACTGTTAGTGGTGAAATTGATGGTGTTGTTTCAGATATGGCCGGGCTAGCACAAACCGTCCTTCAGGAGCACCAAGCAATATATAATAAATTTGAAGCAGATGATGATCTTGTTAGCGGATATGCCAAAGAAATCAGCGGTAATTTGCAAGAGGAAATTGATGGATTCGGCCAAACGATAGGGGCTGATATTCAAGCTGTATATAATCACATAGAAAATACAAGCGGATTCCTTACTGGTAGAGATGACGAAATAAGCGGTTACCTTACGGGTTTTGCCGTTGCTAAAGATGTTGAGCTTAGCGGTTACGTAGATACCCGTGACGATGCCGTCAGTGGATACGTAGATTCGAGGGAAACTTCCATTCTTGGTTACGTCGATAACCGCGACGATGCCGTCAGTGGTTACGCCAAGGACATTAGTGGTGTCCTCTCCCAGTACGTTGACGACAACGCCAACAAGGACACCGAACTTAGCGGTTACGTTGACCTCCGTGATGATGCCGTCAGTGGTTACCTTACCGGTTTTGCGGTTGCCAAAGATATTGCGTTAAGCGGTTACGTAGATACCCGTGACGATGCCGTCAGTGGCTACGTAGATTCGAGGGAAACTTCCATTTTGGGCTACGTCGATACCCGCGACGATGCCGTCAGTGGGTATGCCAAGGACATTAGCGGTGTCCTCGTCCAGTACGTTGACGACAACGCAGACAAAGACACCGAACTTAGCGGTTATGTTGACCTCCGTGACGATGCGGTTAGTGGATACCTTACCGGTTTTGCGGTGGCCAAAGACCTTGAACTTAGCGGACATCTTACGGGTTATGTAGATTCTCAAATACAAGGGATAGACCTTACGGATAAGGCTGTCTTACTTGAAACCGATCAGTTGATTAGCGGAGTAAAATCCTTTCATGATGGTATCGTCGTTTCTGACTTGAAAATAAGCGGAGACATTAGTGGGGTTGATGGCTCCATGGTCATTACTGACGGAAGCGATCCTGACCTAATTTCTGCCCCAGATAAAAGCTTAACGTTTGATTTTGATGGCGACGTTTATATAACGGGTTCCGATCTATATGTAGAAGGGGATATAATTGGAAACAATATTGTAAGTGAAGCCCAACTGGATTTGCTTAGTGGGTATGTAAATACAAGAGACGATGCCGTCAGTGGATACTTAACTGGGTTCGCCGTTGCCAAAGACCTTGAGCTTAGCGGGCATCTTACGGGTTATGTAGATTCTCAAATACAAGGTATAGATCTTACGGACAAAGCGGTCCTTCTTGAAACCGATCAACTAATCAGTGGAGTAAAGTCTTTCCACGACGGTATAGTGGTATCAGATATTAAAATAAGCGGGGACATTAGTGGTGTCGACGGATCAATGGTTATAACCGATGGAAGCGATCCTGATTTGGTTTCGGCTCCAAACAAAAGTTTGACGCTGGATTTTGATGGAGGGGTTTATATTACGGGGTCAGACCTTCATATCCAAGGGGACATAATAGGAGAAAATATAGCAAGCAAAAATCAAATCAACGACCTAAGCGGATATGTAAATTCTAGAGATGACTTAGTAAGTGGTTATTCCGAAACTTATTCAGACCAGAAAAATGAAGTATTAAGTGGTTACCTAACTGGATTCGCCGTCCAAAAAGATGCTGAGCTAAGCGGATACGTAAACCAGAGAGACAATCTAATTAGCGGGCACTCTTCATCGATAAATCAGTCCTTGAGTGGTTATGTAGACTCTAGGGATGACGCAGTGAGCGGATACGTAGACCAACAAATAGGAGCAATAGATCTAACCAATAGTGTTGTTTTATTAACTACAGACCAAACTGTTAATGGAGTCAAAACGTTTGATGACGATGTTGTTTTTTCTGATGTTAAAATAAGGGGTGACATAAGCGGGGTTGCCGGATCGACGGTAATGACTGACGGGAGTGATCCTGATTTGGTTTCGGCTCCAAATAAAAGTCTTGCTCTGGACTTCGAGGGAGGGGTTTATATTACGGGATCAACTTCAGATCTGGTTGTAGAAGGAAACATAATAGGAAATAACATAACCTCCCAATCAAAAATAGATTTACTAAGTGGCCATTCCAATAGCGAAGATTCTAAAATAAGTGGATACCTTACCGGTTTTGCGGTAGCAAGGGATCTCGCTCTCAGCGGTTATATAGATGGCAGAGATGATGCGATTAGCGGTTACGTTAATTCTGAGATTTCCGACAAAGCGGTCTTGTTGACAGAGGATCAAACGGTAGAAGGGGTCAAGACATTTGACGATGGAATTATTGTTTCTGATATTAAATTAATTGGCGATATAAGCGGCGTAGGCGGATCGACAGTAATGACTGACGGGAGTGATCCCGATCTAGTTTCAGCCCCGGATAAAAGTCTTGCCTTTTCCTACGAAAATGGGGTTTATATCACTGGGTCAACGTCAAACCTACACGTAGAGGGGGATATTATAGGGGATATAATAGCATCTGATATAAAACTTTTGGGAGATATTAGTGGAGTCGGTGGGTCTACGGTGATGACTGACGGGAGTGATCCTGACCTAATTTCAGCTCCAAACAAAAGTTTATCTTTCGACTTCGAAGGGGGAGTCTTTATTACCGGAGGTTCAAATCTTTATGTAGAAGGTGATATAATTGGTGGGAATTTAACGTCCCAAGCCAAATTGGATTCTCTTAGTGGTTATGTTAATACTCGTGACGATGCCGTCAGCGGTTACCTTGCCGGTTTTGCGGTTACTAAAGACCTTGCGTTAAGCGGTTACGTTGACCTCCGCGACGATGCGGTCAGCGGGTATGTGGATTCGAGGGAAGCATCCATTTTGGGCTACGTCGATACCCGCGACGATGCCGTCAGTGGTTACGCCAAGGACATTAGTGGTGTCCTCTCCCAGTACGTTGACGACAACGCCAACAAGGACACCGAACTTAGCGGTTACGTTGACCTCCGTGATGATGCCGTCAGTGGTTACCTTACCGGTTTTGCGGTGGCCAAAGATGTTGCGTTAAGCGGTTACGTAGATACCCGCGACAATGCCGTCAGTGGCTACGTAGATTCGAGGGAAGCATCCATTTTGGGCTACGTCGACACCCGCGACGATGCCGTCAGTGGTTACGCCAAGGACATTAGTGGTGTCCTCTCCCAGTACGTTGACGACAACGCCAACAAGGACACCGAACTTAGCGGT
>Ga0315326_10000044_pt1 | contig 49487 bp, 37 predicted proteins | sample M180m32315metaG_FD_203457 | JGI IMG/M metagenome (GOLD analysis project Ga0315326, IMG submission 203457) | Ammonia-oxidizing marine archaeal communities from Monterey Bay, California, United States - M1 80m 32315 | ecosystem: Environmental > Aquatic > Marine > Coastal | place: USA: California... | reverse complement strand
TTGACCTAGTTTGTACTGAATCTTCATTTAATGGTCGTCCACTTAGACGTTTTGTAGCCATTTCGGAATTCTAGTAGTTCCCGATTGCAAGGTTGTTATTGTTCACGTTTAGTTACGTTTAGGTGTTTGAACATAGAGATTATTGCCTCTCCGCTATGCTCTATCTCTTCCTGACGAAAATGCCGTTCAAAAAACCATCCCATAATTATTGATCGAATAAGTTCGGTCCCTTCATCTTCTGAAAGAAAGTAAAGTTCTCCTGATGCAATCCCAATCAATGCAAGAGTTCGAAAAGTTTTATCTTGATGGTCTGCTCGTTGTTTAAGAAGTTCTGAGAATTCCGGGTGAAGTTTTCCTTCAATGGGAAGAGACGCTAGGAAATCAGAATATGATGGCAATTTATCAGCCAGTAGGCGACTGTTGTCAAGTAACTGTTCCATGGCCTCTACCAAAGTGGAAGGGTTGTCCGTTGGACTAACAGAGTCCCAAATAGCTATTGACGTCTGCTTAAAGACTTCCATATAAAGTTTCTCTTTACTTTGAAAATAGTGGTAGACGGCACTTGGGGCGATTCCGGCACTTGTAGCTATTGCCATGATCGCAGCTCCGTCGAAGCCGTTGGCGGCAAACTCAACTCGAGCAGCATCAAGAATTTTCTTCTTTGTTGCAGCGCTATCGCCGCCTTTTGGTCTTCCCTTTTTCTGCATATTACCGATCTAAATGATGATTAAAGTGAAATTACTTTGCCGCGTGCTTCACTGTCCTGCCATCGCAAGAAACGACTCTCCATTAATCCTATAACTGCATTTAGGATGAGGGCCAAGCCTGCGAGAATAGTAATCAATGCTATTGCTCTGCCCATACCGAAGTTATTTGTTTCATAGAGTAACCGCTGGCCTAATCCACGTTTCGAAACAATGAATTCACCTAATACCACGGCAAGTATTGAATAGATCGCTGATAGGCGTAAGGCACCAAATAATGGTCCCAGTATGCCGGGGATCACAACAAACTTAAATTTTTGATATTGGGTTGCACCCATAGACGTTGCTACAACATCAAGATCTGGGTCCACACCATTTACGGCAGCTTGTACAGGAACTTGGACTATGAAGAACACGATTATGGTGGCTAAAGCAACTTTTGATGCGATATCAACCCCATACCAGAGAATAAGAATAGGGGCGAGAGCAATCTTTGGAACAGCATTCGTGAAGATTAGAAAAGGAGATAATACTTTCGCTGATTTCTTAAAGCTTCCAAGAAGTAAGCCGACAAGAAATCCAGCGCTAGATCCTATAGCAAAACCTAGAAGCGCTTCTTGTAATGTCACCCAAAAGTCTCCCCAGAATAACGAGTCGTTCCACATTTCTTGAAAGAAATCCACTGCTTCGCTGGGGACACCTTGAAATAAAGGGATTATCTCTGGAAATAGTTCAAACCCAAATGGGGTCCATCCTTTAAAAATCCACCGTGATTCCCAAGCCCAGATAATTAAGGCTAATAAACCAATTCTAATGAACTGCACGGGTAGGTCAATGGCATTGAGAACACGTTGCCATTTAGGCACCTCGATGATAGTTGACATGTCAAAGCGCTCTGGGGCAGAATCTGATTCCTGAGAGTTTGAAGCCTGATCGTTATGCTGATCGGATGATGGCGTATCAGATGATTTCATCTCGGAGTTCCTTCCATATTTTATGTTCTGCTTCTTTGAATTTCTCGTCAAATCGAAGTTGATCAATGACTCTAGGTCTAGGGAGATCAATAAGAGAATCGCTTTTAATGCGCCCTGGTCGAGCGGTCATAACGATCACTCGATCTGCTAACAAGACAGCTTCTTCAAGGTCATGCGTCACAAAGATGACGGAACTTTCTCCTGACCTTTCCCAAAGGTTTATGAATTCTGCTTGGACTGTCAAGCGGGTCTGGGCATCAAGTGCCCCAAATGGCTCGTCCATTAGCCATAAATTTGGTTCAATAGCTAATGTCCTGGCAATAGCTACTCGTTGTCGCATTCCTTGCGACAGTTGCGATGGGTATGAATCAGCGAATCCATCAAGATGCAAAAGAGAGATGAGTTCATGTGCGCGTTCACGCCGAGTCGCTTTATCAACACCATGTATTTGTAATCCCATTTCAATATTTCGGAGTGCTGTTCTCCATGGGCTTAATGCAGAGCGGGCCAGCATGTAGCCAACGTCTCTACTTGGCCCGTCGACTTCTTTGCCATTGCGTCTCACAGAACCTGCAGTAGGTGAAATTAAACCCGCCAACATGTTCAGAACAGTTGTTTTCCCGCATCCACTCGGACCGACGATAGCAACAAATTGGCCGCTTGGGATTTCAATGTTAATAGTGTCTACTGCCAGCACTGGTTTGTTTCCCTCTCCGCCAAAGACAAGGGACACATTTTCTAATTCAACAGCATTAGTCATTATGTAATTCGTATTTCTTTCTAGTTTTTTATTTCTTTATTGAACTTTTTGGGGCCGGTGCTTTCGCACCGGCCCCAAGTCAGTATTTAAGAACCGACTACGTGTGAATTACTCGCAGTCAAGATCCTGTGCTACTTCTTCGCCTGTGAAAAGACGATCAGTCTTTCCAACGTCAAGTGAGATTTGGCTGATCGTTTCGATCTGTCCAAATTGTATGTCACCTGTAGTGCTAAATCCGTTAGCATATTTATCTACAATCGCCGGTACTACCGGGTGTAGTGATTCAGGGAAGTAGATTTTCGCTATTTCCTCAACTCGATCCCTATTAGCTGGATCGGCGAGGAACGCTATAGCTTCTACAGTTCCTGACTTGTATGCGCAGAGCATGTCTTGACGTGCATTAAATGTGTCACGTCCAGTCATGTATACAAGCCCTGGCCAGTCAAGTCCTGGAGGGCCTTCGCCCCGTTGGATCGAGAATGGATTAATTCCAAGTCCAGTATTAACAGCGAAAACTTGGAATGGGTCAAATGTGACAGTCCAATCCGTTTCGTTGGCTTCTAGACCTGGAAGTGGCTGTATACCAACCGCAACATAGGTAAAGCAATCTTCATCAAGTCCTGCTTGCTGGATAAGGATCCTTGCGAGGTCCTCAGCAGCAGCACCACGAGCAACAACACCAACGTTGGTGCAATCAAGTGCTTCCATAGCTTCTTGCCAATCCATGTTCTCAGTTATGCCATTTGCTTCTGCATAATCAGCATCGACAATTACGTCGAAGAGGTTATACATCAAGCTTTCCATAAATACGACGACATCTAGACCCGAATTGAGTAGTGGGAAGACATTGTTGTAAATATTTGCGGCAAATTCTGCATCGCCTGATGCCAAAGCAGCTGCTGTTTCAGGACCGCTACCGATTTGGACACACTCAAGTGTGAGGTTCCGGTCGGCATACATTCCTTCTTCACGAGCTACCCATTGTGGTAGAGAAGCAGTTGATGGAGCACAAGTTGTTGACACGGTGGTCATTTCATCCAACTTATTAAGTCCTATACCTGCTGGAGCTGGGGCAGCTTGTGTTGGAGCTGCACCTGCTTGGAAGGTGAGTTCGTCTATGACTTCCTGGACTCCGCCAGCGTCATATTCGTACACCTCGTAAATACCTGTTCCTGGTTCACCGACATCAAGGAAATCGATGGCGCCGGAAGCACCGTCGTAGTCAATGTTGGTTCCACCTGCGAGCAGATCTTTACAATCAGCAAATGTTGAACACTTCTCACCGTCACGGCTGACAGCAACCATCGCAGCTGCGATATCAGATGAATCATTAGATCCAGCTTGTTCTGCAGCTAGAGCGATCAGGATCGCACAGTCATATGACTGAGCGGAGAAGATCGTGGATACGCCAGGGGCGAATTCAGCGAAGGCAGCTGGGAAGAACGCAGCACCACTCGAAGGAGCAGCAGCTGGTTGAGTTCCCTTCATACCAGAGGCAATACCTGGGTTGCTCTCATCAATGAGAACACCAAGTTCACCTGTCGCCATACCATCCGTGATGTAAATCTGGATGGCATCTGGGCCTGCGCCCTGTTCGACCATGGTTTGTAGAATTTGGATACCTTCTTCGAAAGCGACCAGTACGACAGCGTCGGGACCGGAAGCGACTACGTCCTGTACGACATCATCGAAGCTTGTAGCTTCAGGAGCGTAAGGCGTGTTGTAAACGATGGTTCCACCACCGGATGCAATCGCAGGTTCGAATTCAGCGTTAAAGCCCACACCGTAATCATCGGCGCGGCTCACAACAGCCACATTGGTATAACCATCACCAAGCACGACGTTAGCCAATGCTGGAGCCTGTAGGTCATCGGAAGGTGCGGTACGGAAGTAATATCCGTCGTCACCTGAGGTTCCAAGACCAGCGGCTGTGTTAGATGGTGAACACTGGGTAATGCCAGCTGACGTGATTTTATCAATCACAGAACCAGTAATACCAGAAGCGGCGGCGCCAACAATGGCATCCACATCTTCGGTAAGTAACCGGTCAACCGTGGTATTAGCAATCTCTGGATCAGTTCCAGAGTCACCAGGAGTCAAAGTTACGTCTGCACCGTTGACACCACCAGCGGCATTAATATCAGCAATAGCCATGTTGACACCCTCGAGCAATGGAGCTGACAAGAAAGCCAACGCACCAGTCTCAGGTAGCAACGTACCAATGTTCAAAGGTGCGGATGCACTACTTGAACTATCTGAGCCACTACTAGAACTGCTATCATCATCGTCACCGCAAGCAGCGGCGATCATTGAGAAAGAAAGCAGAATAGCTAGTAGCCATACTAATTTTTTCTTCATTTACCCTCCTATTGAGTAAGGCCAGCATTCTAACAGTCAAGGGGGTTAAAAAATATTGCTATTCGATTAGATTACATTTGCGTTACAACACTGTAACTATTTATGTATTCCGTTTTGTAATTTGACTAACCTTGACCTGATACCCTTATGACCGGAATAGCGGGGGCCAATGGGCGCATTATTAAAAATTCATAGTCTAACGAAAATCTTTCCAGGGCAAGTCGCGTTGGATAACGTTGATCTGGAAATTCAAACTGGTTCTACTCACGCTCTTGTAGGTCAAAACGGATCTGGTAAATCAACACTTATAAAGGTTTTGTGTGGGTTTCATCAGCCGACTGGTGAATCTTCAGCCGAATACTTTCCTCAATCAATTTTTGATACTTCGTCAGTTGATGAACCAATAGATTTACGACTCGGAGATGGTAAAGCAGCTGCTAACGCTGGTATTCGGTTTGTACATCAGGATCTTGGATTGGTTGATAGTTTCGATGCTGTAGAAAATATTTCTATGGGGGTTGGTTACACCAAAAGGTTCGCAGGTTCCATTGACTGGAAAGCCGATAGGAAACGGGCGCAAGAAGGTCTAACTAGTCTCGGATTCCCAGATATTGACGTCAACATACCGGTTGGATTGCTTGCACCCTCCCAGAAAACCGCTGTCGCTATTGCAAGAGCTCTCCATGATTGGGATAAGGGAGCATCGTTATTGGTATTAGATGAGCCAACAGCATCTCTTCCGGGAGCTGATGTTGAAAGATTATTCACTGCTGTTCGCCGGTTGCAGGCAAAGGGAGTCGCTATTCTTTACGTTTCTCATCACCTTGATGAAGTTTTTGAAATAGCTGATACGGCAACGGTCCTTCGGGATGGAAAACGAGTAGCTACGTTACCAATGCAGGATTTGGATCATGACAAAATGATCGAATTAATGATTGGCCAAAATCTTAAAAAACGTGAACAGGCATCTAGACAATTTCAGGGATCTACGAAGGGTTTGAAAATCAGTGGGCTTGTTGGAAAAACTTTAACTGGCATTGATCTTCATGTTGAGCCAGGTGAAATCGTGGGTGTAGCTGGAATTATGGGATCAGGGCGTGAAATGCTTGTTCCTTTAATCACTGGACAAACGCCAAGTGATGATGGTCTTGTCGCTATTGATGATAAAGCGATCTTGAATTATTCTCCTAGATCAGCGATTGACGGTGGGATGGCTTTTTTATCAGCTGATAGGTACTCGCAAGGCGTGATAGCAATTCAGTCAGTAAGGACAAACCTAACGCTAAGCGATGTTAGTCGGAACTGGAATTCATTCCGACTTGATCACAAGGCTGAACAGGAAGAATCTAATGAATGGATAGAGAAACTTGATGTAAAAACACCTTCATCAGAGACGCCGATCGGTTCACTAAGTGGCGGGAACCAGCAAAAGGTTCTTTTCGGCCGGTCTCTTCGGTTGAATCCCTCTGTTCTCGTACTGGATGAACCAACTAGAGGAATAGACGTCGGAGCGAAAGAAGAAATACATCAACTTATTGATCAAGCTTCAAGAGATGACACCGCTGTTCTTGTTGCCTCTACGGACACGGATGAGCTAGTTCGTTTATGTCATCGAGTGGTAGTGATAGTGAACGGTGTAATTTCTGAACAACTCGTTGGGGAAGACATGACAGTTGAAAATATTGAAAAAGCACAACTTCAAAGTCAAGAGCAAAAAATGAAAGCAGGAACACATGGAAACACCTGAAACACCAACATCTGAAAAAAATTCGGATGTTTTAAGTACACCAGAGCGTTCTATATGGTCACGTCTAGGTTTCGATCGCTTTAGTGCTGTGTATGTACTCGTCGCATTCTTCTTCTTCTTTGGTATTACTGAAGATAGTTTTCTGATGTGGAATGGAAGTCTTGAATTCGTTCTCACCGATAAGGTAATTGTGTTGATGTTGGCATTGGCTTTTCTTGTGCCTCTAACCACAGAAGCATTTGATCTCTCTATCGGTGCAATAGCTGCGTTGTCTCTTTTGATCGTGAATAAAATTGCATTAGAAACAGACCTTCCACAGGGGCTTGGTGTGTTAATTGCGATGGGTGCCTGTCTTGTAATTGGTTGGATCAATGGCTTTATCGTAGTGAAGTTACGTGTGAATTCTTTTATTGCCACGCTTGGTATGAGCCAAGTTGTTGCAGCCATTATTCGCAATATTCATGACGGTGGACAGATTAATGGCGAATTAAGCGACACATACAGGAGTTTTGGTAAAGGTGATATTTTCGCCTTTGACTGGCCTGGAACCGGAAGCGAAATAGCTCTACCCTGGTACTTCCTCTACGGACTAATAATTACTGTGATTGTTTATTACGTTCTTGAGCACACTCCAACTGGTCGACACATGTTCGCAACCGGAGGCAATCCAGAAGCAGCCCGTCTATCAGGGATCAATACCGATCGGCTTACCTGGGGTGGTTTGGTTGCATCAGCAGCACTCGCTGGTTTCGCTGGTCTTGTGTATTCATTTAAGGTCGGAATATACACAACTACTTTTGGAAGCCCATTACTTTTCCCAGCTGTAGCAGCAGTATTCTTCGGAGCAAGTCAACTTCGAGGGCGACCTAATGTTTGGGGAACTGTCATAGCGGTGTACACATTAGCGTTTGGTATCAAAGGTATTGGGTTACGCTATCCGCGTGAAATTAGTTGGATCCAACCAATGTTTGAGGGTTTGACCCTATTGATTGCAGTAGCTATCGCTAGCCGCCAGCTCATTATTAAGGTCAAAAAAAGAAAAGCGTCGGCAGATGCAACTCCAGACGAGATACCAAAACCCGACTAAGAACTATAAATAAGGGTATGTCTCGGATCGAGAATATCGGCTGAGTGCTTATTTGCGTGATCTACCATATGGAATGATTTTCAACGGGTAGGGTGCATGAATGCCTATTCAGGAGCCCATGCTTAACGACGATTCATCTCCTTTGCCCCTAGGTCGACGAGAACTTCTTGCACTGATAGCGGCATTAATGGCGTTAATGGCATTAGGCATTGACATGCTTCTTCCAGCGTTTGATGATATTCGTGTCGCGTATGGCCTAAGTGAGGATTCGTCAGCTCCAGGGCAACTCATTACAATTTATTTTGTTGGTTTAGCTATCGCCCAACTTTTTTTTGGTCCTATGTCTGACTGGTTTGGGCGGAAACCTATCATCTTTATAGGGGTTTCCATCTATATCATCGGAGCGATAGGTTCTGCACTTGCCCCAAACTTTGCAACGTTGCTTGCATCCCGTTTTATTTGGGGTATCGGTGCTGCCGGAACACGGGTAGTAGCTGTCGCTGTTGTGAGAGATTGTTTTGAAGGAAGCCAGATGGCAAAAGCAATGTCGGAAATTATGGCTGTCTTTGTGCTTGTTCCGGTTATCGCCCCAACTTTGGGTGCGGGTTTGATCGCTATTCTCCCATGGGAAAGCATATTTTGGTTTAGTGCTGTTTTCGCTGTTGGAATGAGTGTTTGGAGTTTGCGACTTCCAGAAACGCTTAACCCTGAGTACAAGGTTAGGTTTAACTGGTCTTCAACGAAGCGCGGGTACGGACGTGTGTTACGCACCAGAATTACAGCTTTCTACACGCTCTCATCTGTTTGTTTACAAGCAGTTTTTGTCATGTACTTATCAAGTAGTGAACGCATCATCAGTGACATTCTTGGAAGAGGCGACCAGTTTCCTATTATTTTCGGTGTTGTTGCGATCGGTTTCGGAATTACTGCTTTCATCAATGGAAAACTAGTGATGGCAATCGGAATTCAGAAATTGCTATTTGGTGCTTCTATTTTTCTCGTGTTCAGCTCAAGTGTGTTGATGGTTGTGACATTAATAAATGAAGGTACTCCAAATTTCTGGTTGTTTATTCCTGTGCTCGCTGTTGTGTTAGGTACGTTCATGTTTATCATGCCGAATCTGAACTCTGCTGCGTTGTTTCCGATGGGTGACATCGCAGGAACAGCTAGTGCTTTCACGAGTGCTATCCGAATGTCAATTGGGGCTGCTATCGGCGGTGTCTTAAATTCACTTATCAAAGATTCACTCACACCGTTTGCTGTTGGTGTTGTCTGTATGGCGATCTTAACGATGGTAACGATTTTTGTTGCTGGTGATCCGGAGCCAGAACGCGATTATTTACCAAGTTGATTAAAGATCGTTGGGGGTTCACTCCAAGGGTCAGGTAACGTTCCAGTTTCTGCTTCAGAGATCGCTTTCCATACTCGTTCAGGGGTACACGGCATATCCAAATGTCGAACTCCTAGGTGAGCAATAGCATCTATGACCGCGTTTTGGACGGCAGGAGTTGACCCTATTGTTGATGCTTCACCAATACCTTTCGCTCCGAGCGGATTGAGGTGCGTTGGGGTGACCGTGTGATGGGTTTCAAAGTAAATCATTTCAGCTGCGGAAGGGAATGCGTAATCCATAAAATTTCCTGTTAAAGGATTTCCATATTCATCAAAAAGAACTTCTTCAAATAGAGCTTGAGATATGCCTTGAGAAATGCCGCCTTGTTGTTGGCCCTCGAAAATAAGTGGGTTTATAACTGTTCCGGCGTCATCTACAGCGACATGGCGTAGAAGGGTCACTTCCCCTGTTTCTAAGTCAACTTCAACGGCAGAAATGTGAGTGCCAAATGGGAACGTTGGGTTTTCTTGCGTGAAATCCAACTGTGCTCCGAGTCCTTGCATTTCGTCCGTGTTATCCAGCACACCGTCAGGAAGTTGTTCACTTGCGGCTGTTGCGAGGTCTGCCCAACTTAGAGAAGATGCGGGTACGCCAATAACTCCGATTGTTCCTTCTTCAGTATTGATCACGATATCGTCGGTTGATGCTTCAAGGAGGTGAGCTGCCACGGATCGTGCTTTATCAACAACGGCTTCTGTTGCTGTTTTGATCGCCGATCCGCCTAATTGCAGTGAACGTGAACCTCCGGTTCCTCCGCCTCGAGGAACGATGTCTGTATCGGATTGAATAAGTGTGATCTTGTCAACTGGGATTCCAGTAAATTCTGACACGATCATAGCGAAACTTGTTTGGTGGCCTTGACCGTGGGCTGATGTTCCAGCTTTCATTGTTGCTGAGCCGTCACTGTTAATTTCAACTGATGCGTATTCTGAGCCACCACCTGGACTGGTTACTTCAACATAGGAGGCGATTCCGATTCCGATTACAGTATTGTCGCCTTGGTCTCGACGCCTTCTCTGTTCTTCACGAAGATTGTCATAATCAATGATTTCAGCTGCTTTTTCAAGAGGGGCAATGTAATTTCCGGTGTCATATGTCCATCCGGTGAGGGTGTCGAAAGGGAATTGGTCTGGTTGGAGAAAATTTTTTCTTCGGATCTCCAATGGGTCTATGCCTAGCTCTAAGGCTGCTTGATCAATAACGCGTTCAAAAAGTGCTGTCGCTTCAGGCCTCCCTGCTCCTCGGTATGCTCCGGTTGGTGTTGTATTGGTAATGCCTACAGCGATGTCGAAACGCAACTTGGGAAGATTGTAGGTGCCGTTTGCCATGAATTTTGTCAACGTTGGGAGTAGCGCTCCCATTCCTGGGTAAGCTCCTGCGTCACCGACAAGTCGGACTCGCATACCGGTAAGTTTGCCATCATTGTCGAAGCCTGTTTCGCAGTATTGGACTTGTGCTCGCGAGTGTGCAAGGGCAACCATGTCTTCGCTACGGGTTTCAGTCCATGTCACTGGCCTGTTGAATCGTTCTGCAAGCTTAGCAAGGACTGGAAATTCGGCGTACATTCCTGCTTTTGCCCCGAAACCTCCACCTACGTCGGGAGCTATGACTCGAATCGTTTCTGCGTCACGTTGTAATGCGTCAGCAAGCTTATCTTTCAAACTGTGAGGCATTTGTGTCGCACAGTAAAAGGTTAAGCGGCCGTCATCGCCACAGATTGCTGCTGCTGAATTTGGTTCTAGTGGGGCGCCAGCAACTCGTTGGTTAACATATCGTCCTCGAATAACATGTGTGGCGTCTGCGAGCACATCTTCTGCTGGGTCAGCGAGCGTGAATACGACATTGTTTCCTTGAGCAGGGAAAATAGGGTCAGTGTTTTCATCAAGGGCCGCTTCTGGGTCAACGATTGTGGGGAGATAGTCGTAGTCAATGTAAACGAGTTCTGCTGCGTCGACTGCTTCTTGGAATGTTTCAGCGACGATCACAACGACGGGGTCTCCTACATATCGGACGGTGTCAGTGGCAAGTGGAGTTCGTGCAAAGGTATCACTCACCATTGGAAGCCCTGGATTGATCGGACCTATTCCAAGCTCGTCTGCTGTGATAGCTCCGATAACGCCGGGAGCTTTAATGGCTTCATCTATGTTGATTTCTTTTATGGTTGCGTGGGCGACTGTGGATCTTACAAAATATGCGTGGGCGACATTGTCAAGGGGTAGGTCGTAGACATACATTCCCCCATTAGTGAGGAGATTTACATCTTCTGTTCTTAGAACACGGTTTCCGAGTATTGATCCGACCACGGGAGAACATTACCGCATTTCTGTTCAAGAAATGTAGTCCAGAGGCGCGAAAGTCGTCGTTGATGGCTTGTAGAGTGACGGGAACACTGTCGTGTTGTGGGTCAAGGGGGCTTTTGGTTATGGATTTTGGAGATAATGAAATTTACGAATCCATACGTGAAGGAGTGCGACAAGTCTGCGCTGACTTTCCTGATGAATACTGGTCTGATAAAGACAAGAATCATGAATTCCCATGGGATTTTTATGAAAAGGTCGCTGAGGGTGGTTGGATTGGGATCGCGATACCTGAAGAGTTCGGAGGTGGGGGTAAAGGAATCACAGAAGCATCAATTGTGTTGGAAGAAATAGCTGCTTCCGGTGCGGCTATGAATGGCTGTTCCGCTATTCACCTTTCAATGTTCGGGATGGAACCTGTTAGAAAGTATGGATCTGCTGAACTAGTTGCAGAGGTACTACCTCGAGTGGCTTCTGGTGAGTTACATGTTGCTTTCGGAGTGACTGAACCTGATGCGGGAACAGATACGACGAAGATTCGGACTCGTGCTGAACGCGACGGTGATGAATATGTCATAACAGGAGCGAAAGTATGGACGAGTAAGGCCCCGTATTGTGACATGTGTTTACTTCTTGTCCGTACAACACCATTTGAAGAAGTCTCTAGTCCCACTGAAGGCATCTCACTTTTTCTTGTTGATCTTGATGATGATGCTGTTGAGATTACTCCCATTCCAAAAGTGGGCAGAAACGCTGTTGTGTCCTGCGAAGTTCGATATGACGGATTGCGGGTTCCAGCAAGTCGTCTGATTGGAGATGAAGGTGAAGGCTTCCGGTATATTCTCGATGGGTTGAATCCTGAACGGATTCTGATCGCTGCGGAAGCGTTCGGTATTGGGAAAGCCGCTGTTAGGAAAGCTGTTGAGTATGCGAAAGAACGTGTGGTGTTTGACCGGCCTATAGGTATGAATCAAGGTATTGCATTTCCGTTAGCGGAAGCACATATGAAACTCCATGCCGCTGAACTGGTTATACGGGAGGCATCGTGGCGTTACGACAATGATTTGCCGTGCGCTGAAGCAGCTAATACTGCGAAATATTTAGCTTCGGAAGCAGGTTTTTTTGCTGCTGATCGGGCTATGCAGACTTTCGGAGGCTTTGGATATGCCAGTGAATATCATGTTGAGCGGTATTGGCGAGAAGCACGGCTAATGAAAATAGCTCCTGTTTCTCAAGAAATGGTACTCAATTTTATTTCCAGTAAAACGCTCGGCCTACCCAAATCGTATTAAGAGGAATATCTTTCTTCGGGTTATTACTCAGTGATGGTGATGGAGAGAATTTGTTCACCCCGTACTGTGGGATTGGCTGGGTCTCGGAGATCAATTGAAGCTAACACATCATCTCCTGCGGTGAGTGTGCCAAAGATTGTGTAGTTGCCATCGAGATGCGGGGTTGGGGTAAAGGTTATGAAGAACTGGCTTCCGTTTGTATCTGGGCCAGAGTTTGCCATTGCGAGAATTCCCCGCTGGTCAAACATTGTTCCTTCATCAATTTCATCTTCGAATCGGTATCCGGGGTTTCCTGTCCCTATCCCGGTGGGGTCTCCGCCTTGTGCCATGAAATTCTCTAATACTCGGTGGAAGATGAGGCCATCGTAGTATCCGTCTTTAGTAAGGTTCACGAAGTTGTTGACCGCTAAGGGGGCTATCTCTGGGAGAAGTTGAAAGGTCATTTCTCCATCGTTAGTTGTGATTGTCGCAATGTAGTCAACTCCGTCTGTGATGGTCATCGGTGGGGGTGCTAGATAAGCGTTGTTTCTCACGGGCGGAGCGACTGATGCCAGAGTCCCCTTACCTGACCATGGTTCAAAATTGTTTGGAATTTCTTGAAGGAGATTCGCGAAAAGTGCTTCTTCACATCCTTCAACAAGTAACGAAATGCCTTCTAGTTCCGAAGGGTCTTGACTAACGAACGCTGCTTCCCAGAATTTATCTATCCCATCAAAATTGTTGAGTTCATCTACCAAGCATTCTTTGTTCACGGTTTTGGTAAAGGATCGTATTTGTTCATATTGGAACGTTAATTGGTTAGCAATGACGTCAATAGGAACACATTCATTGAGCAGGTCAATCGTTACGGTACTTAATTCTTGGGGCACGGCAAGTCCTGCTGTTATTGCTGCCATGCCGACAAAGACTACGTCCGTAGGGTCATTGGTGAATGCCTTATTGAGGCATGTATTAAGTTCGTCGTTCTGTTCATTTAAGGACAGGCCTAAAGCAATTGCGTCAGTCATTCGTTGCTGCCCAACACAATCACGGACGTAGGTTATTAAGCTTTTGAAATAGTCGGGGGTAAGGGACGTGTTTGGGTTTAGAACAGCGGATATGGCTTCTGCGAATTCTTCATTCTCTGTAGCTGACGTGAATAAGCATCTCTGTTCTTGTTCAGTGATTGCTGTTCCGAGTAGTGATTGGGCGATCTGACCAGCGAACGCTACCTCTGCTGGGATAGTGAGATCAGCAACGTTTTCTTCTTCTGCTGGTTGCGTACTTTCAGTGCTTCCATTGGTGTCAATGGTTTCACGTAGTGGTTCTTCATTTCCTCCGCATGCTGTTAGAAGAATGCAGGCAACTACACAGGTCGCTGTAATCATTTTTTTTGCTTTCAGAGGCATATGTAGTCATATCAAAGTTCACGTGTTTCTCAACGTTCTCATCGTGTTCTTTTTGAAATCAGGAAAAGAGAACTGGTAACACGCAAGTAGGGGTGTTTGGCGAACTAGCCTTTGTATAGAGAGAAAGGAGCGGCATGAGTGAAGAAGAAACTGTTTGGTTAACACAGTTCAGTCATGGAGCTGGTTGAGGCTGCAAACTCGATCCGAGTGAATTAGCTCACGTCGTGAGCTCTTTGAACAAAAACGAGAATCCGGAAATCCTTGTTGGTTTAGAAACCGGTGATGATGCTGGTGTATGGGACTTTGGCGATGGTCGCGCGATTATTTCCACGGTTGATTTCATTACACCTTTAGTGAATGATGCACGCACGTGGGGGCGTATAGCTGCGGCGAATAGTGTTTCTGACGTGTATGCGATGGGTGGGAAACCTTTATTCGCATTGAACCTTGTGGGGTGGAACAATGATGAACTGTCGACCGAACTTCTCTCAGAGGTTTTACTTGGCGGTTCTGATATAGCTGCCGAAGCTGGCATGGCAATTATCGGCGGGCATAGTATTTCTGATCCGGAGCCTAAATATGGGATGGCGGTCACTGGTGAAGTGAATCCGGAACGCATGCTTACCAATACAGGTCTGAAAGAAGGTCAGGACCTGATTTTGACGAAACCGTTGGGTATAGGCATGATCACTACCGCTATTAAAGCTGGTGTGGCAAGCGATGAAGTAATCGGGAATGCTGTCGACTCGATGGTTCAATTAAATGATGTTGCTTCACGGGTGGCGGTTGCTGCTGGTGCTACTGGCGCGACTGATGTAACTGGTTTCGGCCTTCTGGGTCATCTTGGGAAAATGGCTGCTGCTTCAGGCATGGACACGGTTTTGCATGTTGAAAACATTTCTTTTATCTCTGGTGCTCGAGATTTTGCTTCAGATGGCGTGGTTCCAGGTGGGACACGAAGAAATCTTTCTTGGATTACTGATCAGGTTGATGCTGGATCATTTGGTGAGGTTGATTTGTTGTTATTAGCAGATGCGCAAACATCTGGAGGGTTGGTATTTGGTGTTGGCAAGGATAAGTCAGCTGATGTGTGTGCTGAACTCCTGTCGGAGAACGTATCAGCAGCGATTGTTGGGGAAACCCTGGCTGGTGATGGAAAGATCAGTCTTCGGTAGCTGACTTCTTCTAGGATGAATCTATGACTCTTTCGCTGGATCCACACCCCACATTTGCTGGGCGTTCCGGCCCAGTTCTTATTGTTGTAGCGGATGGTGTCGGAATCGCTGAAGATACGGCTAGTAACGCTGTGACACAAGCAAAAACGCCGACGCTTGACAAACTTCTCGCATCACAATTCTCAACGAGTCTCGCTGCCCATGGCACCGCTGTTGGACTACCCACTGATGATGACATGGGGAACAGTGAAGTCGGGCATAACGCTATAGGCGCCGGTCGGGTCTTTGCCCAAGGAGCGAAACTCGTCAACAAAGCATTAGAGAAAAAGATCCTTTACACCTCTGATGTATGGAAAGAAGCAATAAAACATGGGATTGCTGGAACCTTGCATTTCATTGGATTGCATTCCGATGGAAACGTACACAGTCACATAGATCACTTGCATCAAATGATTAGCCAAGCAGTCGTTGAAGGAGTGAATAGTATTTGTGTTCATGTTCTCCTTGATGGCCGTGATACCCCTCCCCGATCCGCGTTGGATTACCTAGAAAAAACTGAGGCTTTTATTGAAACAATGAACAATGCTTCGGATGTGAATGTTCGTATTGCTTCCGGCGGGGGCCGTATGACAATCACTATGGACCGGTATGAAGCTGACTGGGATATGGTCCAACGCGGGTATGACTGCCATGCCCATGGGGTAGGTAGAGCATTTAATTCCGCTAAAACGGCAGTTGAAACCTTATACAGCGAAACAGATTTAGGTGACCAGTATCTGGAACCATTTGTTATCACCGACGCTGAGGGTGAACCGGTCGGGAAAATACAAGACGGGGATTCTGTAGTCTTCTTTAATTTCCGCGGTGATCGGGCAATAGAAATATCACAAGCATTCGAACAAGCAGAGTTCACAGCATTTAATCGGGGCAATCACCCCAAAGTTTTCTTCGCTGGGATGCTTCAGTACGACGGGGACCTACAAGTACCAAACAATTACTTGGTTGACCCACCAGTAATTGACCGGACCATGGGTGAATACCTAGCAGAAATGAATATTGCATCATTCGCTGTAAGCGAAACACAAAAATTCGGGCATGTCACATATTTTTGGAACGGCAATCGGAGCGGGTACATCAATGAAGAACTAGAAACATATGTAGAAATACCGTCAGATAACGTTCCTTTTGATGAAGCCCCAGCAATGAAAGCACGAGAAATAACTGATGCAACTATTGAATTAATGCGGACAGGGGAATATCGTTTCGGTCGAATTAATTTCGCTAATGGTGACATGGTAGGGCACACCGGAAATATCGCGGCAGCTATGGAAGCTATAGAAACCGTTGATGCATGCATGGAAAAACTAGTAGAAGTTATTGAAGAACTTGGAGGCGTGTTGATTTACACATCAGATCATGGAAACGCTGACCAAATGTTCATAGAAACCGCAGATGATGAAACTGCTGTAATCACATCGCATTCGCTTGCCCCAGTCCCATTTGTAATTTACGACCCGTTAAACAAAAACGAATACGATCTAACACCCCCAATTGATGCTGGACTTAGCCACATAGCATCAACCACACTTAACCTTCTCGGCTACCAAGCACCAGAGGACTACCAGTCGAGCCTTATTAAATTTAGGTAATAACGTTCTGGGTTACAGTCCCAGGAGGCGCACCACAATTCACAGAACGTTAAACCTAGAGACTAAATCTTTTCAAGAATAATTTTACTGTGTTGCAAACGAAATATCGAGTTGACTGAATGAGCCTAGCCACACAATTCTTATACCGATATCAACACTCTGGCCTTCTTAGCTCGCTATTTTGGTGAGATGATCGTAGCCGCACCAACTTGGTTCACTGACGAGTATCTCGGGATCGAGGTCGAGCAGTACATCGGTTTCGGGTTGCTCGCTGTCGTCGTAACGGTTTTACACTTCGCCCTGTTGCGAGTAGTCGCCATGTTCGTCCGTCGTCGATACTCTGGTGACGATCTAACGTTTTGGGAGGTTGAGCGGCGCCGACTGAACAGGGGCATCCTACTAGTCACGATCGGGATCACACTGCTAGTCGGATTTCCGATGCTCGATTTCGATCCGGAGATCGAGAATGTCGTGAATCAGGTAACCAGCCTGATCGCCGCCGTGGGGGTACTTCAGGTCGCCTACCGCGCCATTGACATCTTTATGGATGTGCTGGCAAGACGCGCCAGCCAGACCGAGTCGAAGCTTGATGACAGCCTAGTGCCGCTATTACGCACGGCGGTGCGGTTGTTCGTGACATTCGTCGGCCTCCTGTTCGTCCTACAGAACCTAGATATCAACGTCTCATCGCTGATCGCTGGCCTAGGTCTCGGAGGTCTTGCGATCGCGCTGGCGGCACAAGACACGGTTCGTAACCTGCTAGGCGGAGTCACGATCTTCGCCGACAAGCCGTTTGAGGTCGGCGACTGGGTTGTCGTCGATGGCGTCGAAGGTACCATCGAGGCCGTAGGCTTTCGCTCAACCCGTGTACGCACCTTCTACAACTCGTTGATCAGCGTACCGAATGGCAATTTGATGGATAGTGGGATTGACAACATGGGTCAGCGGCGTTGGCGGCGTTACAAGACTACGCTTGGAGTCGCGTACCATACCAAGCCCGATCAGATGCAGGCGTTCGTTGAGGGGATTCGGGCTATCATCCAGTCCAACCCGGGTATGCGTCAGGACTATTACATCGTCGAATTCCATGGCTTCGGCGCCACAAGCCTTGACGTGTTGGTTTATTGCTTCATCGATGCTGATGATTGGAATGAAGAGCTACGTACTCGGCACGTCCTCAATCTTGATATCATGCGGCTCGCTGAATCTCTTCAAGTTGAGTTCGCTTTCCCCACACAGACGCTGCACATCGCCAAGATGCCGGGCCAGCCACAACAGCTACCACAGATCCCCGACCGAACCGATCTCCGCGACGTCGTGAACTCGTTCGGCCCGGGTGGTAAGAGTGGTCAGCGGGTTGATCAACCAATTACGGATGGCCACGAGAGTGTGCTTGAGAGTCCCTACGCCCAAGCCGACGAAGGTTGAAGATTTTTTAGCCTATTTAGTTAGAAATGCCGGTGTAGTGGTCCCCTGCTAATGTCAGATTCATGGCAACTTCTATAACGCTTACTGAGCATGATGTGCAGGAAGAGTTCTTTGCTCGAGGCTGGACCGATGGTCTTCCAGTCGTTCCGCCAACACCAGAAAGGGTTGATGCAATGTTGACGTTCGCCGGCGTTACCGCTGACAACATAGTAGGTTCTGTCCCGGAACGATCTCGCAATATCACAGCTGAAAAAGCGGCTATTAATGCAGTTATGGCTGGATGTGAACCGCAACATTTTCCAGTGGTTCTCGCCGCTCTCTCAGCAATGTGCGACCCCGCCTTTGGATGTAACACAGCTATAACTAGTACCGGCGGTGCCGCATTATGCGTGGCTGTAAGCGGGGCTGATCTTGAATCACTGGGATTTAATACCACACGAAATGCTCTCGGACCTGGGTATCGGGCCAACGCGACTGTAGGTCGCGCTATGCGACTCGTCGCTATGAATGTACTAGGAGCTCGTTCAAGCGATCTTGACGGTTCATCAATTGGGCATCCTGGGAAATACACGATGTTAGTTGCCGAAGAAAATCCACCTGAAGGATGGGCCCCACTTAGAGTTGAACTTGGTTATGACGAGAAAGACATATCCGTGACAGTCTTGGCAACCGAGGGACCCCACCAAATATCTAATCAACTCAATGGCACGCCCGAAGGGGTTCTCGCGACGTTCACTGCAGCGATGACGAACCCAGCGACCTATGGAGTTGGTAAGGGGCACCAAGTATTGCTCGTGCTCGGCTATGAGCACCGAAGGATTTTGGTTGAGGGTGGCTGGACTCGGCAAGCTATTCGAGAATATCTCACCGAAGCAACCCGCGTGACACCGGCGTACTTAGAAGCAGCCGGTATCGTGATGGAGCACACGAAGCAGAACGATATGACGCCCGGTATTGACGGTAAGCTTGCTACGGTCCGCAGCCCAGATGACATTTTCCTAATAACGGCCGGTAGTGCTGGTGCCGGATGGAGTGCCTACATACCGACCTGGGCTCCAACCGTGCATTCGGTCGCAGTCACCAAGAAAGTTCAACCCGCTGGTAGTGGACTACCATTGGACTAACAGATGAAAGGGGTATTGTGAGTAAGATTGATGTTCTTAGCCCCATATACGAAGCTGAACAACCACCTAAAGTTCTCATGGCCAATCGGCTGACACTGATTGAACCTGTCACCATTACAGTGATTGAAAATTCCAAACCGCATGCAAAAGAATTATTAAGTTACATGGCCGAAGGGCTTCATGAACGGTTACCTATTGCTGAGGTAGTAATTCATTCTAAATCCAGTGCTGGAAAGCCGATTGATGCTGATGAAGCTGAAATGCTGGCGGCTCGATCTCACCTTGTTATTTCAGGCCTTGGCGATTGAGGTGCTTGTACCGCGTGTAGTTTGCACGACGCAGTCCAAATGGAAGCTCATGGCATCCCCACAGCGCTTGTCATCACCGAACCCTTTGCCCCGATTGTCTCTAGTTTCGCTCCGACCGTAGGAATGGAAGAGTACACCAGCTTTATTATGGTGCCCCACCGCGTCGGCTTTATGGACGATGATGGCCTGCGTAAACTCGCCGACTCAGTCATTGATGAAGTAATTGTTTGCCTAACCGCTTGACGCGAAGAATAGAAGGAGTTTTTCACATAGTTACTTATGGCACAGCTAGGTAGGTATCTGAGGAAAAGGTAACTAACTCTTGTACTGTGGTCCGGTCATGCAACCACAGAAAACAATTCGTAATGTAGCTATCATCGCCCACGTAGACCATGGGAAAACAACGCTGATTGACGGGATGCTTCGCCAATCTGGTGCGTTTAGCGATTATAAAGAAACTCAGGATCGGGTCATGGACTCCATGGATATTGAACGAGAACGTGGAATCACGATTCTGGCTAAAAACGCTGCTATCCAATACGGAGAAACGAAAATAAATATTCTTGATACACCCGGCCACGCTGATTTTGGAGGAGAGGTTGAACGAGCATTGAAAATGGTTGATGGTGTACTACTTCTGGTTGATTCAAGTGAAGGTCCATTACCCCAAACACGTTTCGTTCTCCGAAAAGCGCTTTCACAAAACCTTCCTGTCGTTCTAGTGATTAATAAAATAGATCGTCCGGATGCGAGATGCGCTGAGGTCATAGACGAGGTGTATGAGTTATTCATTGACTTAGATGCTTCTGATGACCAAATAGATTTCCCTATTATCTACACGGATGCTCGTGAGGGAATAGCTACGAAAGACCTTGACCAACCTGGTACTGATCTTCTCCCATTGTTTGACACGCTTGTTGAAACCATTCCCCCTCCGACCCATGACCCCGCTCACCCATTTCAAGCTTTGGTTACGAATCTGGATGCATCCCCATATGTTGGTCGGATAGCGTTATGTCGGGTCATGCACGGAACCATTAAGAAAGGTTCGAGAGTTTCATGGTGTAAAACGAATGGTGATATTGCCCATGCACAAATAGCGAATTTGTACGTCACTGAATATTTAGAACGGGTTGAAGTGGAAACGGCGGGGGCTGGAGAAGTGATCGCTATTTCAGGAATTGAGGATATCACTATTGGTGAAACTCTTTCCGATCCTGATGACCCGAGGCCCTTACCTGTTATTACCGTGGATGAACCAACTCTTTCGGTCACAATTGGAACAAATTCATCCCCATTAGCTGGGAAAGAAGGAGATAAGCTCACTGCCCGGCTCGTGAAAGCACGGTTAGAAAAGGAACTTATTGGGAATGTTTCTATTCGTATGCTGCCCACGGAAAAACCTGATGCTTGGGAAGTGCAAGGTAGAGGCGAATTACAGCTGGCTATTTTGGTCGAGATGATGCGAAGAGAAGGGTTTGAACTTACTGTTGGGAAACCAGAGGTAGTGACAAAAGAGGTAGACGGAAAACTTCATGAACCAACCGAGTATCTCACAATTGATATCCCTGAAGAATATGTGGGGCCGGTTACGCAGTTGCTTGGTAGTCGCAAAGCCCGAATGGAAACAATGACTAATAACGCTAGTGGCTGGGTTCGTCTTGAATACATTGTTGCCGCTCGCGCCTTAATCGGATTTAGAACTGAATTTCTTACCGAAACTCGCGGTACGGGTTTATTGCACCATGTTTTTGAAAGTTATGAGCCTTGGATGGGTGATCTCCGGACGAGAACCACCGGTAGTATCGTCTCTGATCGTTCGGGAGTAGCTACAACATACGCTATTGCACCGCTGCAAGAACGAACATCTCTTCTTATCGCCCCAGGTACGGACGTGTATGAAGGAATGATTGTCGGGGAGAATTCAAGGCTTGAAGACATGAATGTAAATATCACAAAAGAAAAAAAGATGACGAACGTTCGTGCTTCAGCTTCTGATGACACTATTCGTCTGACGCCTCCTCGACTTTTTTCCTTAGAACAAGCGCTTGAATTTATATCCTTTGATGAATGTATTGAAGTAACTCCTGAAACGATTCGCATGCGAAAAACAAAGCTAGGAATTACTGATCGTGCAAGAGATGCGAAGCGAATCCGTAATGAGAGTTCATAAATAGCTTATTTTCATCCTTACTGGATTTGAGATAGCACTCATTGAAATGCTCCGGCCTTCCCTCTCATTTAGGGTGTTAGGGCTTTTTGAAAGATACAGCGATTACTATATTGTTGATTTCGTCTAGAAAAGGATGCCAATATGAGCGATTACGGAGAGAATACAAAGAACCCTGAATCAAAGAAAGTCTCGGCGGAGGATGTTCTCTTAATTGATGATCCAGTTCCAGGGGTAAGACGGTTGACAATGAACCGCCCAGAAAAACGTAATTCTCTTATCCATCCTTTGCGGGGGGCGATTCTCAAAGCACTACAGGATGCAGATACTGACCCTGATATTAAGGTCTCTATTATTCGTGGAGCCGGCCCATCATTCTCAGCTGGCTATGATCTCTCCGGCGCGAACGCTGGTCATGAACTCCCTTTCTTCACTGCAGAGGGGGAAGGGCAATGGCCTCGTCACGTTACTGAGGGGTGGATGAGTATTTGGGATTTAGCGAAACCCGTTATCGCTCAAGTGCATGGGTATTGCCTTGCCGGTGGCAGTGAACTCGCGACCTGTTGTGACCTCGTCTATATTGCTGAAGACGCGCAGATGGGTTATCCAGCTACACGTTTCGGGGTTCCAGACATGCATTTCCACACTTGGTTTTTGGGGATGAGGCGAGCGATGGAAATGATGATGACAGGAGATTCAATAACTGGAGTTGAGGCAGTGGCTGAAGGTTGGGCGAATCGGGCTTTCCCCGCCGAGCAACTAGAAGAAGAAGTTTTAGCAATAGCGGAACGAATCACTAAAACCCCGACTGACCTGACTCAATTGAACAAAAGAGTCGTACATCGGCAAATGGAAATTATGGGAATCAGGACAGGTATCCGAGCTGGTACAGAGCTTTGTTCTTTAGGGATTCATACAGAGTCCATGCAAGAATTTTTAGGTCAAATAAAAGACAAAGGATTAACTGGGGCGTTAAGCGAACGGGATGAAAAGTACGGGGATTACCGAACCACTGATTCTTAATCTGTTGAAGCTTGGATTGTCCAGTGTGATGCTTCTTCAGCACCGAAAAGGACAACTTCGTTTCCGCTTTCTGTAGATAAATGCGTTGCTACTTCAATTTCTACTTGCTCACGTGTTAGAACTAGGTGTTCTTCTGACGGGGCATATCCGTAAAATGTTGCGCCATTTTCTGATGTGAAAGCTGGAAGGTTCTCTAGCTTATTTTCAGTTGCGAAAATTTCTGCGACGACTTCTAAACCATATGCTGCGTTAAATATTCCTGCCTTTGCCTCTTTCCCATATTTTGCTTTTGTCGGGTGCGGCGCTGAGTCTGTGCCTAAGAAAAAGGAAGGGTTGCCATTAGTTACTGTCTGTACAAGCGCTTTCCTATCATTTTCTGAATTGATAACAGGTTTACAGAAGAGATCAGCGTGAAATGCTGGCGAGATCATGTCTGACCGGTTGCGCGAAAGATGATGGGGGGTAACCGAAGCCCCGACTGTTTCATGGGCATTGACAAAATCCACACCCGTACTTGTGGAAATGTGTTCAACCGTTATTTTCATTTCGGGGAAATTATTGCAGATACTATCTAATTCATTTTCAAGAAAAGCGGCTTCACGGTCATAGATATCAATATGAGGATCCGTTGATTCAGCATGAACGAGAAGTGGTATTCCCTGGTCTTGCATAACTGTGAAAAGATGTGCGAAATCCATCATTGAAGAACCTCCGGATTGTGAATTAGTGGTGGCACCCGCTGGGTAATATTTCACAGCTTCCACAATTTTTTCTTTGTGACCTTGGAGGAGATCGTCTGCCTTTAATTGCTCTGAGCAATACAAGGTCATCAATGGTTGGAAGTCCGGTGATGCTTCTGGCGTTGCTTGATTGATAAGGTCCCGGTAGGTAATAGCTTGATCTGTTGTTGCAATTGGAGTACTGAGATTTGGCATAACCATCGCATAACGGAACCGTAGGGATGTGTAGCCAATGACTGCATCAAGCATCTCCCCATCTCGTAAATGCACGTGCCAGTCATCTGGCCTTGGAATGGTGATAGTTAATGTCACATAACCATTCTAGTCAACGAGTTTGGATGGAACGCCTCGACCCTTATCAGCTTTTCCCAAGTTCACTAATTTTAGATCGGAGATCAGCAGGGTTTAAACCCCCAAGGACCTTCTCTTCATTTCCTGCTGCATCAACAAAAATCCACGCTGGTTGGGATGGTATTTTATAATTGCTCCAAATTTCACGGTTCTTATCAAAAATATGAGGGAACCCGTTCACAGAGTAAGCGGAAATAAATTCTTGTACTTCTTTAAGTTCTCCTCTGCTTGGCACGCCAATAAATTGGACCTCTTCCCCATAGATTTCTTCAAGTTCTGCGACCGCAGGAGCTTCTGAACGGCACTGCCCTCAATTCGGAGCCCAGAACCAAAGAACCGTCGGTTGCGAATTAAAGTTCTTTATAGGGACTATTACTCCGTCAACAGATACAGCTGTTACAGGTGCCGCTTCCTGCTTTTCACTGGTTTCGACTACGTTTGCCGTGTCAATGTTGTTACCGCAAGCAGCGAGAAACATAAGAATTATTGCAGTGGCAATGAAGGCAGTAATCCTTATGAATCGGTGAAGCATGGTAAAAGGTTATCCAATGTGGCTTCTGGCAACTACGCTTGCAAGATATGAGATGGACTTCTTTCTTTTCCCCAACATTGCGTGATGCTCCCGCTGACGCGGAAGCGATAAGTCATAAACTCCTCGTCCGGGGCGGGTTTATTCGTCAATTACATTCCGGGCATTACACTCTCTTGCCATTGGCATTTCGGGTTCGTAAAAAAATAATACAAATTGTAGAAGATGAGATGGACGCTATTGGAGGTCAGGAAGTCCAAATGCCGACATTGCAGCCTTCTTCTATTTGGAAAGATTCTGGCCGTTGGGAATCAATGGGTGAGATTATGTTCAGGCTTGAGGACCGTCATGGGAGTGAAGCTGCTTTAGGGGTCACTGCTGAAGAGATTTTCGCCACGGTCGCGAACGAAATTTCTTCGTATAAGCAACTCCCGCAAATGTGGTACCAAATTCATACAAAATACCGTGACGAAGCCCGTCCGAAAAGTGGGTTATTGCGTGTTCGCGAATTCACCATGAAAGATGCGTACTCATTTGATATTAATGAGGATGGTTTAGATGAGGCGTTTGATAAACAACATCAGGCGTATGTAAGAATCTTTGAGCGTCTTGATCTGGATGTGATTCCGGTTGAAGCTTCATCGGGGAATATGGGTGGTTCGGACAGTATTGAATTCATGGTTCGGGCTGAATCAGGTGAAGATGATGTGCTTATTTGTGGTGAATGCGGATACGCAGCGAATATTGAAAAAGCCGTGTCTCAGTTGTCTGAAATCGTTGACGAGCCGGGACCTGTAGTTCCTGAAAAGTTCTCTACTCCTGAAATCCGAACCATAGCTGCCCTTGCTGAGATTGGATACCCAAGTGAAACGCAGATAAAGACGATGGTGTATCTGATTGATGGCCAGATCACGTTAGTGCTCGTTCGAGGGGATCATATGATAAATGAGCAGAAATTAGCGGATGCAACGCAAGCAGTGAACCTTCGCCAAGCATGGAAAAACGAGACGATAGAAACTCTTGGAGCTTCACCGGGTTCGCTGGGAGCCGTTGGGGTTTCAGATTTACCTATATTGGCTGATCATGCTCTGAATGGTCGCACGAATATGGCAACGGGCGCCAACGAAGATGACTATCACCTTTCTGGTGTCGACATTGATCGTGATATTAATGTCAGCGAATGGTTGGATCTACGCGAAGTGCAAACTGGCGAAGCATGCACGAGTTGCGGCGGGAATCTAGATCTTGTTTCCACAATAGAGTCAGGTCATATCTTTAAGCTTGGTTCAAAATATGCAGAGGTTTTCGGAGCGAAAGTTCTTGATGAAAATGGTGTCAGTAGACCTCTCATCATGGGTAGTTACGGCATAGGTATTGAAAGAGCTATGGCGACTATTGTTGAAACACATCATGATGATAAGGGAATTGTGTGGCCTGTTTCGATAGCTCCTTTCCATGTCGTTATCACCGTTGTGCAAGTAAAGGATGAGGAAAGCATGCAGGTCGCTGAGTCAATCTATGAAAATCTTCTTGCCGCAGGGGTTGAAGTTTTGCTTGATGATCGTGATGCCCGTGCGGGAGTGAAGTTCGCTGATGCGGAGTTAATCGGTATTCCTATTCGAGTAACCATCGGGCCGAAAGGTATCGCAGATGGTGTTGTTGAACTGACAACACGGAGTGATGGTGAGATGAATCTTGTAAAAATTGACGATGTTGTTTCAAACATCACTGATTTTTTGTCGTAATTCCTATTATTTTATAAAGGGTTTTCTTCTCTGAGTTCGAACTGGTCAATATAGAAACGTAGAGCTTCTTTTCTTTCTGCTGTTTCGTACCCGAATTGGGTGATGTCGTAGGTGAGTCGCCCGTACTTACCCCGTGGGTGTTCTTGCATGAAAGTATTCATCGCTTTTTGGACTTCTGGTGTGAATGGTTGATCGGCGAATTCATAAATGCGTTCTACCATTGCGACATCGTTGGCCATAAATTCGTGGAAGCGTACATCCATGGACTGTGATGGGGGAAGGATGTGGCGGTCTTCAGCGCCTTTTCGGAACATGGTTTCGCTACGTTCCACCCAGTATCTGCCTACATCACGAAGGTGTTCGGGTTTAGTTGATGTTCTTGCCGTGTAGGTGATCATCGTTGAGAGTGATTGTGCGACAGAAACCGGGTCTCGGTGGGTGCAGAGAAAAACTGCGTCAGGGAAAGTAGTTAGTAGCGGTTGGAATTGTTCAACATGTTGGGGGCTTTTGAGAATCCATCTCTCTCCTCCACCAATGTGGGTGCAGACTTTGAGCACGGTTTTCATCCACTGATACCAGGGTGTTTGGTCAGTTTTTATGTACCAGTCGCGGTAGCGGTCATCGCATAATGTGGTTTCCCAAAGCATGCTTCCAAAGGCAGGCATCATTAATTGGATTTCTTCATGAACGTGTGCGGCATACATGTCGTGCATACGGCGGAAATGAGGGAGTGCGTAGTTCAGTCCAGCTAAGTTTGTTTCTGTTCGCTGGTATCTGGGATCAATTGGAAATTTCTTTCCTTGTTCTTCTCTGGGTGGCACTGGTTCTATGGATTCCCAGTATTGGAGTGATCGGAGTGATGGATCGGCGGCGATGAGATTGTGGAGGTGTGTTGTTCCTGTTCGTGGTTGTCCGGCAATGATGATGGGGCTTTTTATCTCTATTTCATGTATTTCGGGGTTTCGATTAATGTAATCAACTAGGAGTAATCGTTGAGATGCGTTGGCGACGAGAGTATTCCAGAAGCTTACTTTTCCTGATGGACGGAAAGTTTGTATGGAGTCGCCGATGGCTGTGAGGATTTCTAGTGGTTGGTCTATGAGGTTGTCGCCAAAGTCATCTAAGCCTGTTGCTTTCATAGCGTGATCTTTGACAGCGTTCACTGACCAATTGATAGTTCCAGCTTCTTTTTCTGTGGCATTTAGAGCTTCTTCTACTCCTTCAGGAAATTGTGGTTGTAACAAGTCATTGATTTGGATGAAGTCAGGGTGTGAAGCCATAACTGAGAATCGCATTTCCTGGCCCAGATCGCAATTCGTTCTCATGGAGATGTTGGAATTTAGAAATCCATTCGTTTCTCTTTTGTCCTATGCATCCGTTTTGGCATACGATCAAAGTGCCAGTGTTTCCAAGGTCTACTACGATTGCGGGTATCTGAAGCAAGGATGAGAGGGGGGTAATGAGCGGATTTGATGAAACAAATGATGCAGCGAGTATTACCGCCACCATTCTTGAGGAGGAAGAAGCGCGTAAAGCAGCCTTAGAGCAAGAAAACGCTGACACGGTCCTTCCTGATGATCTCCTTCCTGGAGTAGGCGATGAAGAGATGCCATTCCGCGAGGGGTTACAAAAGGGCGGCATTTCAATGGCTTTGGTCCTTCTTATTCTGTCGATTGTCGAAGAGTTTGATCGTGTAGCCATAACAGTTCTTGGCCCAGACATTCAGAAATCTTTAAATATTTCTGACACGATGCTTCTTGGTCTGGGTAGTTTCGGTGGGGTTGTCCTTGTTCTTTCAACAATTCCTTTCGCCTGGTTAGCGGATCGTTACCGCAGAGTGGGTGTCCTTTCTATTGCCACGGGTGTTTGGGCTGGTTTGGTTGCCTTTACCGGTGCGGTGCAGAACGCTTTCCAATTAGCGATAAGCCGTGCTGGAACGGGGATTGGAGCTGGAGCAAAAATTCCGATTTCTCCTTCATTAATCGCTGATCAATACCCCATCGCTATCCGTGCAAGAATCTTTGCCGCTGAAGCACTCGGACGGCCAATAGGGCAAGTTATTGGGCCATTCATCGCTGGTGGTATCGTTCTACTCGCTGGAGATGGTCCAGATGATTGGCGAGTTGCGTTCTATCTTTTCTCAATACCTGCTCTGATACTTGTCGTAGCTATCTTTCTACTGAAAGAACCCGTTCGTGGAGCGTATGAACAAGATGCTGTTCTAGGTGGGAAATTAGAAAAAGCGGAAGAAGAGCCGCCTGTGCGACTTTCCTCAGCATTCCAGAGGCTTAAGAATGTGCGTTCTTTCTATTACCTTGTTGTCGGGATCGGTGTGCTTGGGTTTGCCCTTGTTGCTGTCCCAACAACTATGTCTCTTCTTCTGGAAGAATATTACGATTATGGAGCATTCAAACGGGGTTGGTTAATTTCGATTAGTTGGGCTGCGGCATTAATTACTATTCCATTCGCAGGGAAACTTGGAGATAAACTCTTCCGACAGGATCCGAAAAAAGCTCTGTGGTTAATGGGTCTTCTCGTTACCTTGTACGGTATTTTCGTAACGATAGGGGTTCGGTTCACGAATATTACTGTCTTAATAATTTTCTACACCCTTGGTAATGCCTGCCAGGGTGCGGCCTTCACACAAATGGGTCCCACTATCTCTGCTGTCGTCCCATACAGGATGAGGGCACAAGCATTTTCTTTGGTTGGCGTATACATATTCCTCATGGGTGGTTTTTTCGGAGGGCTTCTTACCGGAGCATTTTCTGATGCCTATGGAGAACGCACCGCCCTTACGATCGTTGTCCCCCCAGCCGCGTTACTTGGCGGTGTTTTAATCATGTACGGATCTCGTTTTATGAAACGCGACATTTCACTTGTGGTTGAAGAATTATTAAACGAACAAGATGAAGAACGAAGGGCACGTGAAAATCCTGACCAAGTTCCAGTTCTCCAAGTTCAAGGAATGAATGTCAGTTACGGTAATCTCCAAGTTCTCTTTGATGTTGATCTTGAGATTCGCCGTGGAGAAACATTGGCCCTCTTGGGTACGAATGGGGCTGGGAAATCAACTGCGTTGAGAGCTATTTCTGGATTACATATGCCTGATAGAGGTGTTGTGCGCATGAATGGTAGAGATATTACGCTCGTAGATCCCGAATATCGTGTCTCCCTAGGAATGGTGCAAATCCCTGGTGGGGAAGCTCTCTTTACAAGCCAAACAGTGCAAGAAAACCTTGAGGTATGGAGTTGGCTGGTTGAAGATGAGGAACTTCGTAATGAACGAATGGAGAGAGTTTTCACTGTCTTCCCACAACTTAGTGACCGTTTGCAAGATAAAGCTGGTTCTTTGTCAGGTGGTCAGCAACAGATGCTGGCGTTAGCGAAAGCCGTCCTGCTTGAACCGGAACTCCTTCTCATTGATGAACTCTCTTTAGGGTTAGCCCCAGTCGTGGTACAAGACCTTCTCCAAGTTGTTGAACAGTTGAAAGAAATTGGGATCACAATGGTCATTGTTGAGCAATCAGTGAACGTAGCGCTTTCAATAGCGGATAGAGCTATTTTCATGGAACGAGGGCGCGTACAGTTCCAGGGTCCCGCTCAAGAATTACTTGAACGTGACGATCTTTTGCGTGCTGTTTTCCTCTCAGGTGAAGGGGCGTAATTGATGGGTTCAATGTTCGCTGGGATTATCTACAGTAACGAAATTCTATTTCAAGGATTCATTGATGGCCTCATCTACGCGCTTATCGCTATAGGGCTAGTCCTTATTTACAAAGCAACAGGTGTTATTAACTTCGCGCAAGGAGCGATCGGTACTTTTGGTGGGTTTGTCATGGGAATGCTCATGGTGAACTATGACCTTCCCTATTGGCTTGCTGCGATTCTCGCTATCTCCGCAGCCGCCGCTATTTCAACAGTGACAGAACTTTTGGTAGTTCGGCGCTTATTCGATAAGCCTCGACTCCTTCTTTTCGTTGCGACACTTGGTGTGGCCCAGCTTGTTGCTCTCGTACAAGTTTGGCTCCCATCTGTTGATGAACGAGTTGATTACCCAACCCCAATCAATGGATTATGGAAGTTTGATAGCTTGAATATCTTGTTACGTGGAGAACAGGTTACGGTCCTGATCGTTGTACCAATTCTTGTTATTGTCCTCGGCTACTTATTACAGAGAACGCGTTTCGGTTTAGCTGTCCGATCAGCTGCAGATAACCCTAGAGCTGCCCAACTCGCTGGATTATCTATCAGGGCTGTTTCTACACAGGTTTGGTTTATAGCTGGTGTTCTCGCTGGGATATCTACTTTGCTCATCGGCCCTGTGCAACAACTTGATGCCGGTGGGATCGGTTCAAGTTTAGGTCCGGAGCTTCTTTTGTTCTCTTTGACCGCGGCAATGTTCGGCCAACTACAGTCTTTCCCGCGTGCTTTAGGTGGCGGGATTGTTATTGGTATCGTGAATCGGCTTGTACTGGCAAACAAAGGAAAAGGGTTCTTAGCTGATTGGGGAATTGGTAATGGTTCTAACCTTCTTGCTATTTTCCTTATCTTATTAATCTTGATGCTTTTCATCGCTCGGGGAAGCAGAACAAGCGAGCAATCTTGGGTATTGACCCCTCGATTACGGTCAGCGCATAAGGATCTGGTTCAATATCCGGCATACAAATGGGTTTCACGACTGGGTATGGTCGTTCTCGCTTTCGCGTTTATTGCATTGCCGTGGGTAATTGATAAACCAAGTCGCCTAATTGCTTTTGCTGGTGTGATGGTAGTGATGTTGATCGTCTTGTCGGCGGTTGTACTGACTGGTTGGGCTGGGCAATTGTCGTTAGGTCAGTACGCTTTCGCTGGAGTCGGCGCTTTCATGACCTCGTACTACTCTGCTTCTTTGAATTATTTCCTGGCTTTGGCAATCGGTGTTTTTTGGGGGATCCTGGTAGCTATTGTTGTTGGGATACCAGCTTTACGTATCAAGGGTCTTTATCTTGGCATAGCAACATTAGGGTTTTCTCTTGTCGCCGGTCGATGGATTCTCTCTATTGATCGTTTAAATACGAATCCGGCAGGTGGAGCGAAAGTGAAACCCCCTGTGCTTTTTGGAAGATATGACCTCCGGACGGATAAGGAAGCGTATTACTACCTGTGTGTCGCCGCTGTTGCTGTCGTTATTTATCTCCTTTGGCGTATGCGACATTCTGGTATCGGCCGGACATTAATCGCAGTCCGTGATAATGAAATGACTGCTTCTGCGTACACGATTTCCCCTACCCGAGCGAAACTCATAGCGTTCGCTGTCTCTGGTGGTATCGGGGCTTTAGCAGGTGGTCTGCTGGTTCCTGCTACAGGTTCGCTTCGTTCTTTAGCGTTTCAGCCAAGTGAATCGCTCTTGGTGATGTCCATAGCTGTTGTAGGTGGTATCTCATCGATCACTGGCGGTGTGTTGGGAACTGTTTTTCTGGTAGGGATACCTACTATTTTTGAAAGTAGCGCTCAAGTACGTCTTTTCTCGAGTGGTTTAGGAATGCTTGTAGTCCTCATGTATTTCCCTGGTGGCCTTATCTCTCTGTTACATAATGCGAGGGATACTTTGTTGACCTGGTTAGCAACGAGGAGTAACTGGTCTCCGCCTTATAAAGGTCAATCAAATGCTATTTGGACTAGGAATGAAGAAAAAGAAGAACGTAGTTCTGATATTCCTGCTTTAACGACTTCGGATGTTTCGGTTCGTTTCGGTGGGCGGCTTGCTGTTGCGAGTGTTTCTATCAACGTGCAGCAAGGAGAAATTGTTGGTTTGATCGGCACGAACGGAGCTGGAAAAACGACGTTGATGAATGCTATTTCAGGGTTTGTTCCATCTGAAGGTGATGTGACGCTCTATGGGACTTCGATTCATGGTTCTTCTTCTCATATTCGGGCACGAAACGGTATTGGTCGGGCTTTCCAAAATGCGAAATTATTTGGCAGCCTCACAGCGCGTGAAACTCTTATGACTGCATTAGAGGCGCGAGAAAGATCTCTTCTCCTTCCCTCCATGCTTGGGGTTCCCCCTTCTCCTTTTGTGGAACGAAGAAAGAGATCTGAAGCTGAAGAAATTATTCATTATCTTGGTTTGGGTCGGTACGCTGATCAACTTATATCTGAATTATCAACGGGGACGAGGAGAATCGTTGAGCTTGGAGCCCTAATCGCACTTGACACCCAGTTGATGCTTCTTGATGAACCAACAGCAGGCGTAGCGCAGAAAGAAACAGAGGCTTTTGGTCCATTGATCCACGCAATTCGGAAAGAATTGGGAAGTTCTATTCTTCTTATTGAACATGATATGCCAATGGTGATGTCCATTAGTGACCGGATTTATTGTTTAGAGTCAGGTTCGGTAATAGCTGAAGGCACCCCTAATGAAGTTCGGAACGACCCGGGTGTTATCGCCTCGTATTTGGGAACTGACGAGCGTGCCATTCAACGAAGCGGGGATGGAACTACATAGTATTTATGCCCAAGTGCACCACTGATCAAGGGGCATGCGTTTTGAGACAAGTGAGTTCACTGGCTGTTCCCAATCTGGGTATCCAATAGCCATTCCGCAGAAAATCATTTCATTCTCAGGAGATTTTACAAACGCTGCGACAGCTTCTTGATGCATTGCCCATGCTTCCTGAGCGCAAGTACCTAAGCCGGTTTCTTCAGCTAACAACATGAAAGTTTGGAGGAACATTCCAAGATCTGACCATTGGGCAGAACCCATGTTTCGATCAACGAAGCAAAAAAATGCTGCTGGTGCTCCAAAAAAGCCATAGTTTTTTGACATGTTGGCAAGTCTCGCGGCTTTGTCTTCTCGAGGTATGCCAAGTAGGGCATACATTTCCTCCCCCAGTTCATACCTGTTCGTTCTATAAGGTTCCTGAAGTTTTGGCGGATAGATGGGGTATTCCGGTTCTCCTAAAGCAAAGTCCTCTATATGGGTTTTGAAATCATTCATGCGTGCACCGTTAATGACGTACACCCTCCACGGTTGGACGTTTCCACCCGAAGGTGCTCTCGCAGCCTTTTCAAGTAATGAGGAAAGCACTTCATCCTCTACGGGATTAGGTAAAAACCCTCGTATAGATTTTCTTTGCTTAACAACTTGTGAAACTTCCATCTTTCCTCCAAACGATTTGTTCCAAGTATAGAAATATCAGACAAGCAATCGGGTTTTGCCAAATATCGAACCACATATTATTCGTCCATCATCATCAATGGTGATACCAGCCCCCAGTGTATTGAATTGGGATCCTCCCATAATCCAATAACCGACAGATTGGCCGGTTGACCAGTCAACTGCTTCAATGGACCAATTCTCTTCACGAACTCCACAGGTATACACGAGGTCTTCTCTCTGACTAACAAAGGGAACTGAATTTGGGGAACTCACGTCATGTGCGACCCAGGCTTCATTGAAAGACCGAGATGTAGGGTCCCATTCAAACTTATGCATACCAAAAGGGGTATATGCCGGATCATGACCCAGAAAAAAGCACAGCAATCTTGCTCCACGGTCCGGAATATAGTCGGGTGTTGATGCTGGATGATTATTCACAGTCATAGCGCCATAACCCGAAACAGTTATGGACTGTTCTGTTTGTATTTCCTTTAAGTTGGGGTTACCCATATTCGCTGGACCTAATCCAGCGATCCTACGCGATGGTGCATCTGGTAAACATTCCCAGTCATCAGGGATTTGATCTCTCCAAAAAAGAGTAATATTCACGACGTCATCCCCATCTCCAATAACGACAAACCTGTCTTCATGATCGCCAAATCCCATAAGGCAAGGGGTGGTTCCTGAACCACGGCCAGTGCCATTACGATATTCAGCCACCCAAGCGCCGTCCTCTTCATTGAGTGAAAGGGTTTCGCCTGTCCACACTATCCGGTGGAGATGGTCTACCGAACTTGTATATATCCCTCCAGTTTCATCTGTACATAAGCTCGTGCGAACCCACCCGTAACCAGTATTTCCTCGTTCTTCTTCCATACGAGCACAATGTTCAGCCGCATCTCTTTCCGCCTTCGGAAGGCGTAACGTGATGTAGGAACTAAAATCTCGTTCAAGGCAAATTATCCAACCATGATCAGTTGATAGGACCAAATGGCCATCGTGCGTGATGTTGATACCTACGAAAAAACCATCTATCTCTTCAGGTTTTTCCCATCTGGCTTTTTCAACTATCCCTGAGGTCCGGTCACCTTGGACAGCATCACAAAATGCAACAACTTCTTGTTTCCTGCCGAGAAATAAGGTGCCTTCATGATCTAAAAGTGAATACACACCATCTAGGCCTGTCAAATACCGCATCGCCATATTAGCTGCATGACCGATTGAAGCGTCGCCAGTTAAATCGTCTAATCCTGCTATATCAGATTCTTGTTGTTGCCGGCTTGTGAGCTCCCCTACATCATGTGTTGCCAATATTTCTAACGTTTCGTAATCCAGTTTTACTATCTGTTCCCTACCATTGCTCCAAATTACTCTTTTCCCATCAGGGTATGGGCTGGAGATGAGTCCACCAAAATGGCCAGGGCCTATCCATGTATGAACTAGTTCATCTCTTGAAAGCCGCTTCCCTCCATCTGGTCTGGGCCCTGAAAGGGGTGAATTATCTTGTTGATCGCATCTCCCATGGGCGATTGGGTTCTCACTGTCAGCGAGAAACGGGTTTCGGTACCCTATGGAAACAGTTTGTTTATTCAATGCTGAACCATTGTCCTGAGACTGGAACCCAACAATTTGTTGGTGCAGGGCATCCATTGAATTTACCATCGGGGCCGCGTGGGGTGTCAGCGGGAACGATCCTGAATTCCACTTGCCACATGTGCGTGGAGAAAAAATTCTTATCTTCCCCGAATGCTCCTTCACCTTTGGACATTTGGGCTGCTGGTCCAGAATATGTTTTTAGAGCAGCAGCAAATGAATCACGTGTGGGGTTAATTCCAGCGTTTTCAAATGCATATTTGAGTGCATAGACGATAGTGCAATCAGCATAAGCAAAATCAGAGTTAAGAAGCTCCCCATCGGATGTCTCTAAATTAACTTCACCGGATGGAACCCCTATGTCGCTTTTCCCTTCAAAAACTGGGAAGTGGTCTAACCATTCTTTGCGGCATTGCGCTTCAAATGGGCGATCCTCGCGGAGTCCTCCTTCTAGAAGACTGTATGCATCAGTGGTGGTCACACAAGCTGCTCCTTCGGCAGCTGGGTTTGTTCGGCTCGCACCAAATTGTGTGCACATGCCTGGTGCGACGTCAACAAGTGTTCTGCCCCAAGAAACATTAAGTGCTTCAACTTCTCCCCAAAATCCATCTGTTTGGAGAAAACCCAATAGGACAAAGACTTCTGAGACGCCTTCGGCATTGAATTGAGCAACTGATGCAGCTGCTTCAGCATTTGAAGCAGCATTATCTCCTGATTGTGTGTTGATCGTGATTGTGACTATGTCAAAACCATCATTTTCTAACATTTCTTTAACTTCTGCGGAAGCAGCTTGCGCTGCAGGGTTATTTGGTTCAAGAATACCGATTTTAGATCCTGTAGGTAATTCTGTTTCAGCTAGAAAAATTCGCCCAGCTTGTACTGCAGCTGTTTCTCCAGGTGGGAAAAATCCGAAAAGTCTATTAGGGGCTGAATCGAACATGTACTGGGGTGCTTTGTCACCTAAAATCACGGTGGTGTCGCTATCTTCCGTTAAACATGGCACGTACGCAGGGTTAAAACCTGAAGCATTCACAACAAGAAATATTTCATTATCAAGGGTCGCTTCTATACATACGTTCTCCATTGTTGCTGGGTCAAGGGGATTCCATGTAATTTCAACCATTTCGAATGTGCGGCCGTTAATGCCTCCTTCTGCGTTCCAATCTTCTAGGTAAGTTCCTATGCGACCAGAGAGAGCTTCGTTTGTTAACCCATCCGGTAAGGGGTATCCAATGTCACGGAGGCCTTTGAGGTCAGCGATAACCACTGCAATCGTTATCGTATCTTCAGTAACTCCAACATCAGAAGCACGACGTTCTTCCTCAACTACCTCTTCCTCAAGTGTTTCATCGTCTTGTATTTCTTCTGTTTCTTCTAATGTTTCATTAGTTTGTTCTTCTGTCTTTACAACTTCTTCACTAGATTCAACTGGTTCAGCGTCCTCTGTTTGATCTGTGGTAGGTAATGTTTGCTCATTACCGCCTCCACATCCGTAGACCGAAGTGGAAAGTAAAAATATTAAAAAAAATGAAAGTGTTAAACGTTTCATTAACCCCCCTGAGCTTTCATAACCTTAGTATCCCTTCTTCTTTTGAGGTAACTGAAAAAAATAGGGGGCAGCGTACGCTGCCCCCTAGAAAATTTGAACTCTTTTACAAGTTCACGTTTTTTTATTCGTTAAATTTAAACCATTCTCCAGTAACAGGAACCCAACAGTTCACTGGTGCTGGACAGCCGTTGAATGTTCCATCAGCTCCTTTATTGTCGCTTCTGGAAGCCAACGTGAATGTCACTGCTTGCATTTGTGTTGAGAAGTAATTCTTTCCTGGGCCGAAAGCTCCTTCTCCGTTAGAACGGAAAGCTTGAGGTCCTGAAACTCCTCTCATTGCATCAGCAAAGGAGTCACGAGTTGGGTTTACCCCTGCATTCTCTAATGCTTCTTTAATAACGTACTGCATAGTACATTCGCCTGGAGCGTAGTCTGAATTGAGCAAATCACCATCTGCCGTTTCGAGACCAACTTCACCAGATGGAGCACCTTTATCGCTTTGCCCGTTAAAGATTGGGAAATGAGCTATCCATTCCTCTCGGCATTGCGCTTCGAACGCATCATCGTCGTCTACGCCACCATCAGGGCTTGCATAGGAATCATATGACGTTACACAAATAGCGCCTTCTGCTGCTGGGTTAGTTCGGCTAGCACCGAATGGTGTGCAGTTTGAGGACGCTGAATCAAGGATTGTTCGATCCCATGTCGGTTGTAGCGTCCCTACTTCGCCCCAGAAACCAGCTGCGTAAATGAATGGGAGGATCACAAAGACGTGGTCAACCCCTTCTGCAGTGAATTGGGCAACAGTTGCAGCACCTTCAGCGTTTGCAGCTGCGTTATCACCGCTCAACGTATTTACTTCAATAGTCGTCGTTGAATAACCAGCGGCTTCAAGAACACTCTTCGCTGCTTCTCCAGCGGCTCCAATAGCTGGGTTGTTAGAACTCAAGATACCAACCTTTGAACCAGCGGGAATGATCCCCTGAGCGACGATTAGTGCCGCACCAACATCACCCGCTACTTCTGATGGCGGGTTAAGCGAGAATAGACGATTAGGGGCTGCATCAATCATGAGTTGAGGTGCGACTTCACCATAAAAGAAGGTGGTGTCATTATCCTCAGTGAAACATGGTAGGAAAGCTTGGCTGAATCCTGAAGCATTAATAGCCATGAAAACCTGCTCATCAAGCACAGCTTTTGTACAAGATTCTTCCATTGATGCTGGGCTTAGCGGATCCCAGGTGATTTGGACACCTTCGATCGTTCGGCCGTTAATGCCGCCAGCTTCGTTCCATTCATCAAAATACTTTGTGAAACGTTCTGATAAATGATCAGTTGTTAACGCTGCTGGTAGAGGATATCCAATATCAATCAAACCTTGAAGGTCTGAAACGACAACACCAATTTTGATGGTGTCTTCGGTGATACCAATGTCTGAAGCTGTTCTTTCTTCAACTGGCTCTGGCTCTGGCTCTGGCTCTGGCTCTGGCTCAGCTTCTTCTTCAGCTTCTTCTTCAGCTTCTTCTTCAGCTTCTTCTTCAGCTTCTTCTTCAGCTTCTTCTTCAGCCGCACTGCTGCTTTCGCTACTGCTTTCGCTGCTGCTTTCGCTGCTGCTGCTTGCGCCATCATCATCACCACCACCGCAACTTGCCATGATCATGGTGAAGCTAAGAAATAACGCCACTAACTTAAGTAGTTTTTTACTCATCTTCCCTCCCAGAAATGAATAGTGTTTCACGGAACCCGTGGAACAATAAATTTAATTTTGCTATATGCAATTACTTCTCACACTAGTACTGACTGCAATTGCGTCAAACTGAACTAGTTTTTAGATGGTTTTGAGGTAGCTATAAATTCGCCGAGCAAAATTGTTGCATTCAAGGGTTCTTTAGCTGAAATAAAATGCTCTTTATAAGTTGTGAAACGTCCTTGGCACTTCTCATTGATTTCTTTTTGCGTGTAATCCAATTCATAATAGGAGCGTAAACCGAGTGTTTCTCCATTTTTCATTGCTGTATCTGCGTCATCTACGGCAAAAACAATCCCTTTAATTCCCTCACCGTTTTTTTCCATTTCTTCTCGAATTGGGCTTTGGGTATTGGGAAGTGGGGATACGATCTCTATTCCAGCTTCCCATGCCATAGCAACTTGAACTCCGAACGATGCGGCTTCCCCATCTGTGTTCTCGGGTGCAAATTCGGCTCCGAGTAACTTTTCAAAGTATTCTTTTCCTTTTTCAAAATCCCAGACTGCGATGACAATACGATTTATGCCTTTTTGTTGCATAAGAGCAATCTAGCTCGTATTAGCTTTGGTTTTCTCACTTGATCCGAAGAACGCAAAGAGGATTGTTTGAAGGACGAAACAGCCGATGCCCATCACCCATGTTGCCTGCAAGCCGTTAAGTGCGTCGCTAGGGGTTTCAGGTCGGCCAATTATGGTAAAGGCAAGAGCTACCCCTAATGCGAGTGAGAGTTGGAAGATGGTGGTTCTTCCAGCTCCTGCCATTCCAAATTGGCCACGGGGGACATCACGCATAGCTGCTCCAATAAGTTGTGCGAAACCAAAGCCCGCGGAAAATCCAATAAGGAGGCTTGGAAGAAGGATTCCCTTAACGTAGTCGGGTTCTATTTTCGTGAAGATAAGGTGGCACGTTAATCCGGATGCTCCAAGGATCCCCCCAATTGTGAGGAGCGGTCCATTCCCGATTCGTTCCGCTAATCTTCCTGCTGGTGGGGAAACAAAAGCTGTTAATAACGGTCCTGGTGCTATGGCGAAACCGGTCTTTAACACAGACCACCCCCACGTTCCTTGTATGAATGTGGGGAGTGAAATTAACCATGCGAAGAACGCGACAATAAAAAACAGGGTTCCTATCATTCCTACGGAAAAGGTTTTGAGTTTAAAAAGTGCTAGGTCAAAGAGTGGAGCTGGATGGCGTTGTGAACGTATGACGAAGGCGATAACGAGTAAGGCGGCTATCGCGAATGAAGCGATGAGCCCGAGTGATGACCACCCCCATTTGTTTCCTTGCGTAATTGCGAAAATAGCTGTTCCTACCCCTAAAGAAGCTAGTGGAACGCTAATTAGGTCTACTTTGGTGGGGATAGAGTCACTGTAGCTTTCTGTTACCCATTTGGGGCCGAAAATGATAACGAGGGCGGCGACGGGAACATTAATAAAGAACACTGCTTGCCAGTCAAACGCGTCGACGAGAAATGCGCCCAGTGTTGGTCCTAAAGCTGCTGCTAGACCTCCCATTGCACCCCATGTTCCAATAGCAGTTTGAATTTTCGATGGAGGGAACGCTGCTAGGAGAAGAGCGAGGCCCGCTGGGTATTGCATAGCTCCACCTACTGCCTGAACGACCCGTGCGGCGATAAGAAAATTCGCTGAAGGTGCAAGCCCAGCTGCGCATGAAGCTATAAGAAAAACGAATAACCCCCAGAAGAAAAGTCTTTTCCGGCCATAACGATCTGCCAACCACCCCGAAACGAGAAGTAACGAAGCGACTCCGATTGTGTACGCGTTAACGATCCATGAAAGTTTACTTTCGGATGCTTCTGGGAATCCTGCTCGTAATTGGGGTAACGCCAATGAAATGATAGAAGTTTCTATAGCGATCATAAATGCCGCGATTGAAGTGACAGCGAGCGTTAACCATGACCTCCTTGGAATAACTACTTGATCTTCGGTCATGGGCCCTTTTCTAATTCGATCAGCGAAGAAATGGTGCTTTGCATTGATCTCTTGGCAACCGTACACCGGTTTTGGAAAATTGGTGTTGTCTTCTTTGAAGTTTACGGCGATGGTGCTTGTAAGGTCTTCATGTGGGACCTTTAAGCGAATTAAGCAGATCAATACAGGGACGCGTAGCTATTGTGACGGGGGCTGCTAGTGGGATGGGTCGTGCCACAGCTCACCTATTCAGCGATGAGGGAGCAAAAGTTGCTATTTGTGACATTAATGCCGAAGGAGTTGAAACTGTAGTTAGTGAAATTCTGGAATCGGGTGGATCAGCGAAAGGGTATGTCGTTGATCTTCAGGATGGAAACGCTCCATCAGAACTTGCTAAGCAGGTCAGGTCAGATTTAGGACCTATTGATATTCTGGTGAATAATGCCGGAGTTAGTATCGGAGGGCCTATTGATAGCCCTGACTTTGAGGATTTTTGGAATGTTACCTTCGCTGTAAATCTTGATGCTCAGATGAGGCTGATACGAGCCTGTCTTGGTGACCTTTGCCGTGAACAGCAAGGACGAATTGTAAATATTTCTAGTACTGAAGGTCTTGGAGGGTCAGCGGCGTTAAGCCCATATACAGCTTCCAAACACGGCGTAGTCGGATTGACGAAAGCGTTAGCAGTCGAACTTGGACCATCGGGTGTGACCGTAAACGCAGTCTGCCCAGGTCCTATTCATACGGGAATGACAGCAAAAATTCCTTTAGATGCAAAAAAGATTTTTGCACGAAGAAGAACAGCTTTGAAAAGATTTGGAAATCCAGAAGAAGTTGCTCATGTGACGCTTAGTCTTGTGCTTCCCGCTGCTTCTTATATCACGGGGGCCGCTGTCCCAGTTGATGGTGGTATGCGCGCACGGAACAACTAACTACTCCTTAATCATGACTGAAGTGAAACCTGCTGAGTTGTTGATCTTACAGCGTCGGACCATACGAACATTAATGACCGGACTTGTTCCTGCTGGAGCGGCTTTAACTTCAGCGTATTCTGCCGCTGCTGTCCTTGGCGAAGAACTCACTGATTCTGAAACTCTTGGCGGGCTCGCAGCCGCCAGCGCAACGGTAGGGTCAGCTATCGCTACGTTATTGCTCGCACGGATGATGGTCATTTACGGTAGACGACCAGGTCTACTAACAGGGTACGCTGTCGCTTCTGTAGGTTCTCTAATAGCCATGACTGCCGCTCTTACAGGCTGGTATCTATTATTGATTCCCGGGATTCTTAGTATTGGGGTAGGAGGTGCTGCAAGCTTGGCTGCCCGTTTCGCTGCCGCTGACCTTGCTACTCCTGACCATAGAGCGAGGGCGATTGGCACGTTGGTGTGGGCATCTACGGTTGGCGCTGTCCTTGGCCCAACTATTGGTTTTGGACCTGCAAAGAGATTCGCTCAACTCATTGGGATCGCTGAATTAGCTGGCCCGTACCTGATTTCTTCCATACTCTTCGCGATTGCTGCAGCAGTTATCCACTTCAAATTACGTCCAGACCCTCTCATAGTCGCAGGTGGATTAGGTACATCGAAAAAAGATCGGGGATTTAAAGAAGCAGTCAAATCTATTGCAGGTTCAGCGATAGGAAAGTTAGCTGTGGGGTCAATGGCAACTGGACATATTGTCATGGTTGGCGTGATGACAATGACTCCATTACACATGAACGACGGCGGACACGAATTGGAAATCATTGGTTTTGTGATTTCGTTACACATCATCGGAATGTACGCTGCGGCACCGATTATCGGCTGGGTCGTAGATCGTTTAACAGCTGGACCGGTTTTAGCTTTGGGAGGGGTGCTGTTATTTATTGGATCAGAAATGGCATCTCATACTGAACCAAGTGAAAGCGCCGGCGTGTTTATAGGTTTATTCCTTATCGGTTTGGGTTGGAGTTGTGGGCTTATCGCTTCTTCAGTTCTTCTCACAAATGAATATGAAGGTTCTGTCCGAGTTCGAGTACAGGGTCTCGCTGATACGATCATGTCCGCTTCTGGAGGGGCGGCAGGTTTAGGCTCTGGATTAATGGTCTCAACAACTGATTATCAAACCTTGTGTCATTACGTGTCGTTCATTGGTTTAGCGCCTGTAATAGGATTTCTTTTTCTACTCTTTCGTACCTATAAGAAAAACTTAACTCATTAACAGGTAAAAGAAATGGTCTTAGATCAGGCTGGGGGTCGGGTTATCTATTTGAAGTATCTCCGCCAGTGATTGGGTAACCATGTTGCCAACAGCTGGATTCATTTCTGGAGGTAGAAGCCCAGAGTTTGTTAAACGGTCACCTAAGCGGATGAAGATCGCGCAGAATCTCATGATCGCGAAAACTTCCCAATAGTGTGGGTTGCGCACTTCTCGACCAGAAATTTGTTCATAGTATGCTGCTTGTTCTTCTCTAGTCGGGTATCCGGAGAGCCGCTCTACATTTACGTCATCAAATGACATCCTGTCGAACATTAACCACCAACCAAGGTCAGCTTCGGTAGGACTGAGAGCGCAAGCTTCCCAATCAACCACTGCTGCTGGCTTGTAATCCTGCCAGATAATATTTCCGAGTCTGGCATCTCCCCAACTCAATCCGATACGGTCATCGTGCGGGTCATTATCAGCTAACCAGTCAAGCGCGTACGCCATAACTGGGTGATCTCGTCCATCTAGTTCTTTTTCAACATAGTTTTTATAGATTTCTATTTGTTTTGCTTGTGTTGGTTGCCCGTCACATGGATTTAACCAATGTAAGTCTGCGGCTTTCCAATCAATCTCGTGGATTCCCGCCATAGCTTCAAGTCCGGTTTGCACCATTTGTGTTCGTTGTTGGTCTGTTGCTTCATCAACAACAAAGCCTTCTTCCGTATATCTAGGGCGGTCTGATGGAATTTTCCCATCAACGTGACCCATGACGAAGAATGGTAATCCTAAGTATGTGCTTGATTTGAGATTGCCGATAATAGGAATTGGTACGTCACTATTTGTTTGAACCGTTTGCATTACGCGTTGTTGTAACGCTACAGAAATTTCGCATTCTGGTGTTTGAACAGGAAACATGCCACCGTCTTCAGGTTCAATTCGTGCAACATAGCGTCCTTCATGCCTGCCATCTTCTATATCGGATGAGATGTTGAAGAAAACTGTTTCATTTGAGAATCCGGTTGCTACGGGGATGTCAATTTCTCCTATTTCAACATTTTGATGATCGGTATGTGATTCTTTGAACCATCGGAGAAGTCCTGCACTGTATTGGCTTCTATCAAGATGAAATTTTGGAGCGTTTGAGGAATCTTCCATAGGTATCTCTTAGTAGTTATGGATTATCTTTGACATTGCTGAATCTGAAAAATAAATACGTTAGATTCCTGCGGTTAATACCGTTTTAGAATCTTTTGAGTAGTAATCGGCTTTGGGGTCGTATTTGATCCCACCTTCTTCTTCCCAGCGTCGTAGTTCGGCTCTTCCGACAACAAACCAATGGACTTCATCTGGCCCATCGGCGAGACGTAGGGTTCGTTGACTGGTGTACATATCTGCCAATGGTGTCCATTGCGACACACCTGCTGCTCCGTGAATTTGAATTGCTTCATCAATAATGTGACAAACACGAATTGGAACCATAGCTTTCACTGCACTTACCCAAACTCGTGCAGCTTCGTTGCCTAACTCGTCCATTGCTTTCGCTGCGGTTAAGACCATTCTTCTCATAGATTCAATTTCTATCCTGGCTTTGGCAATCACTTCAATATTTTTTCCTAAGCTCGCTATTGGTTTGCCGAAAGCTTCTCTGGTCAATCCACGTTTTACCATCATTTCAATTGCTCGTTCGGCTGCTCCAATTGACCGCATACAGTGATGGATTCTTCCTGGGCCGAGCCTTACTTGAGAAATTTCAAATCCTCTTCCTTCTCCAAGAAGAATATTGTCTTTGGGTACTCGGCAATCATTAAATCGAAGGTGCATGTGTCCGTGTGGTGCATCATCTTTTCCAAATACATGGCATGGTCCAAGTATTTCAACTCCGGGATTGTCCATAGGAACAAGGATTTGTGATTGGCGTTTATGAGGTGGCCCGTCCGGGTTTGTTTGAACCATGCATATCATGATTTTGCAGCGTGGGTCTCCAGCTCCTGAAATGTAAAATTTTTCTCCAGTGATAACCCATTCGTCACCATCAAGAATTGCTTTACAGGAAATATTCTTAGCATCTGACGAAGGAATATCTGGTTCAGTCATTGCATAAGCAGAACGAATCTCACCGTTGAGTAGTGGAGTTAACCATTTTTCTTTCTGTTCTTCAGTCCCGACACGCTCCAGAACTTCCATATTTCCGGTATCTGGGGCAGAACAGTTAAGGCTTTGTGAAGCAATAGGGTTTTTCCCTAGTTCTGTCGCAATATATGCATAGTCAAGGTTGTTTAGTCCCTCTCCTGTTTCAGCATCCGGTAAGAAGAAATTCCAAAGCCCTTGTTCCTTAGCCTTTGCTTTGATTGAATCAAGAAGTTCAAGTTGCCCTTCTCCATAACCCCAGCGTTCTTCTCTGTCCTCACCTAATTGATAAAATTCTTTGGTATGCGGGTCTACTTCTTCCGCTATAAATTTTGTTACTGCTTCAAAGAGTGGTCGGACTTCTTCCGACATTCTGAGATCAAACATTTCCGGTGTTGTTTCTAATCCAGCCATTGTTCCTCCGATAAGAATTTACCTATTCACCTTATGTCTATCTTGCCCAGATCCGCTAGATAAGAAGAAACGAATAGAAGAAAATTTAATTTCTTTATGACTTGGCGCTAGTTTCTATAGCAAGCACAGAAGACTCAGAAAGTAGTTAGGTATACGCATGGGTAACCGTAATGACACGATGACAGCATTAGAGAACTGTTTCATTGAGTTTGAATCACTTATTTCAAATCTCAGTGAATCTGATTGGGAAACACAATCACTTTGCCCCGATTGGGATGTGAAAGGCGTTGTTACTCATTTAGCGGGTATAGAGAATCTTTTGTTGAAATGGGTTCCTCAGAGTGCTGATGAATGGCCGCCGTTCCCGAAAATGGCTGAATTTGAAAGCGAAGCTGAAAGTCTTAGCGCTATAGAACTTCTTGATCGTTCAATCTCTATTTTGAATGATCGCCGGAAGGAATTAGCTGCAATGAATGACGAAACATGGTCTTTAGAGTGTATGACACCGGTTGGTCCTGGCACGTATGGGCGTTTTATGGATATCCGTATCTTTGACTTCTGGGTTCATCAACGCGATATGACCATTCCACTTGGTATTGAAACAATTGATTCTGGCGCACATGCTGAAATAGCTCTAAATGAAGTGCATGGGTCTCTTGGGTATATCGCTGGTAAAAAAATTGGGTTAGAAGATGGAATGAGCGTTGTTTTTCATCTTTCTGGGGCGATTGATAAGGACTTATTCGCTCTTGTTGATGGACGGGCGAGCGTTGTTGACCACGTTGAAAACCCGACCATTGAAATTAACGCTGATAGTAAAAGTTTCGTGATGCTTGCTTGTGGACGTATAGACCCACAAGTTGAGATAGATGCTGGGCGTATTAGTTGGTTAGGAAATGATGAATGGGGTGAGCGGGCAGCGAGAAATCTTCGTTTCACGATGTAGAGTTTCTAACCGTTTTCTTGCTTTAAGTTGTGGATTTCTCTAGTGGCGATAATGTCAAATTGTGGCGTTACGAGAAGCAAACTTAGACAAATTAGATAACGGTGAATTTGATGTCCTCATTGTCGGTGGAGGTATTAATGGCGCGGTTTCAGCTGCGGCTCTTTCAGCTCGTGGAGCGAGTGTTGCGCTGATAGACCGTGGTGATTTTGCGGGTTTCACTAGTCAGCAGTCTTCGAATCTTGTTTGGGGTGGCATAAAATATTTGGAAAACTATGAAATTCCATTAGTTCGGAAACTGTGTATGAGCCGTAACCGATTGATGCGGGCTTACCCCGCTAATGTCCAAGAGATTGGTTTTCTCGGGGTTTTAGGGGAAACTTCTCCATTCCCGCCTTGGCTAGTGGGTGCCGGAGCTTTCGCATACTGGGGTATCGGAAATTTTAAAACAAATGCTCCCAGACCAATGAGTGCAGAGACAATTGAACGTATTGAACCGGTTGTAAATACTGTCGGAACTTTAGGTGGTATTGAATACGCTGACGCCTATTTGAAAGATAATGACGCACGATTTGTTTTTAGTTTCATTCGCTCAGCTATGGATGTTGGAGCTATTGCAGCCAACTACGTTGAATTAGAATCAGCTGAACGCGTGAAAGGGAAATGGTTTGCTCATTTAAGGGATGTTGAAAGCGGTTCTGCATTATCACTTCGGGCGAAAGTTGTTGTGAATGCAGCCGGACCTTTCCTTGATGGTTTAAATCAGTCATGGAACCTTCATACCCGACATCAGATTGTGTACTCAAAAGGAGTTCATCTCGTCGTTGATCAATTAACACCAAATGAGCGAGTCCTAGCTTTCTTCGATGATAGTAAACGTCTCTTCTATGTGATTCCAATGGGAAATAGGTCTGTTATAGGGACTACAGATACGCGTGTTTCTGATCCCCACACCTCGGTCACTGATGCAGATCGGGATTTTCTTTTAGGACAAATTAATGACCGTTTAGATTTAAATACCCCTCTTCGAAGTAGTGACATAATTGCGGAACGTTCCGGAGTTCGTCCTTTAGTTGTTCGGAGACAATCAAGAAGTATGAAAAATGTTGATTGGACTGCGCTATCAAGAAAACATGAAGTGGAGGTCGATCACGCGAAACAGGTTGTTTCAATTTTTGGCGGGAAACTCACGGACTGCCTAAACGTAGGTGAGGAAGTAGCGGATGCAGTACAGGTTCTCGGAGTTCACCTAAATTCTGATCAGAGACGTTGGTACGGGGAACCTGGACGGGAAACACGGAAAGCGTTCTTCCGGCAGACTCGGGGTATGAGAATTGACGACCTTCGTGAGAAACCTGGTGCAGAACCATTATCTGAGCGACTTTGGCGTCGGTATGGGAGAAGAGCTTTCGACATGCTTGACGATATTCGTGAAGATCCCTCTATGGCTGAAGATATTTTGGATTCATCAGATTATCTGAGAGTTGAGTTACATAACACAGCAAGTACTGAAATGGTTGTGAAATTAGACGATTTTCTTCGACGAAGGAGCAAAATATCGCTGATTACGCGCGACGCTGATGTGCGATCATCGGAAGGGCTCCATGAAGTGGCAAAAATTCTCTTTGGCGAAAATGCTGACGCAAAATTACTTGAACATTTTGGTTCTGACTTCGTGACAAGTCAGAAGAAAAACTGATTCGACTAATCGAGGAATTCTGGTTCGTCGCGAAGAAGTTCTTCCCACCACGGTTGAAACTGAAACCAACCGGCAAGGTCACTGCCCTGCTGGTCATATCCTGACTGGGCAAGATCGTCTGGTATCTCTATTGGAGTTCCTGCAGATTCGGCGAGTATTTGACTTTGGCAGCTCCGCTCAAGAGCCACAAACCACCAAATAGCGGCATCGACACTACCTCCAGCAGTGATAACTCCATGATTTTGGTGAATGAGTGCTTTTTTGTCTCCCAACGCCGTTGCCATGGATTTCCCTACGTTAGCGTCAAGGACAACTGCACCACTGCCAACTGAACATAGAGCTACATCGTTGAAGAACATTGTGTCATCTTGGGTAATCATCTTTAATGGTTTTCCTAGTGAAGAGAAAGTCCGACCATACATGGCGTGGCAATGCGCTGCTGCCATGATGTCGGGTCGTGCTAGATGTAGTTGTGAATGAATAGCAAATGCTGCTGCATTCACCGGTTGATCTCCTTCAACAACCTCTCCCATATGATCTACACAGATCAAATCTGAAACTTTCATGAGCTTAAAGTTCTTTCCAAATGGGTTAACCCAGAAACAATCAGTATGTTCGGGATCTCGGACAGTTACATGGCCTGCTACTCCTTCTGCGAGTCGTAGTCGCCCTAAAACCCGTAGGCCAGCTGCGAGTCTTTGTTTTCTGTGTAGTCGTTCTTTTTCGAAATCTATTGCGTCTTCAGGATCTGGCCAGGAAAACTCTTCATCGGCGGATCCTTCATCTTTCATAGCTTTGATGGATTTGATATTCGTCACGGCTTCTCACCTCATCTGTGTCTAATTATACGGTAACGCAAATATACGGGTTCTGTCACTTGAATGAACGGTATTGCATTTCAGAAGGTATTCTCCGATCATGCGGTTTACATTGAGCAAGGGTGAAAATGAACTCAGATATTAGCTTTGACCACTCAATGAACCCATCTGCAATTTCAGAAGTAGTTGGTCCGATAGATAAGCGTTTAGTTGAGGTTCTTTCTAGTGAGAGGGAACGATGGGTAGCAGTTGATGAAACATTAGCTGCCCCTTTTGATGCTCTTCAGTCTCTTATATTCAGTGGAGGCAAAAGAATACGCCCAGCTTTTTTTCATTGGGCACATGTAGGGGCAGGTGGCGATGGGTCATCACCCACCGCTATTAACGCTGGAGCAGCTATTGAAATGTTGCATGCCTTTGCTTTGGCGCACGATGATGTGATGGATCATTCTTCTTCTCGTCGGGGTGAACCATCTATCTGGCAACACTTCTCAAATTTACATGATGAGAATAATTGGGCTGGAAATGGGAAAGAATTTGGTGAAGCGGTCGCTATTCTGGTTGGTGATTTAGCTCATGTCATTGCTGATAAATTAATGGGGGATCTTACGCCTTCAGTTTCAAGAATTTGGGATGAGCTTCGTCTTGAAGTGAACATTGGCCAGTATTTAGATGTTTTATCCGGTGCTCGACAAACATTTGATCAAGATCGAGCTAGAAGAATCCTTGAATACAAAACTGGTCGTTATTCTGTTCAACGTCCTTTGCATCTTGGAGCTGCTATTGCTGGTAAGTACGATGATTTCGCTGATTTCTTTACAGCTTTTGGACGCCCAGTTGGTGTAGCTTTTCAATTACGCGATGATATTTTGGGTGTTTTCGGTGATGAAATGACAACTGGGAAACCAGTCGGAGATGATCTCCGAGAAGGGAAGCCCACTTCTCTTGTCGCTGCGGCCCATAAAGAGTCCAATGTGCAACAAAGAGAAATACTTCTTCTAATCGGGAATCAAGACTTATCTGATAGCGAAGTAGAGAAAATTCAGCAAGTCATTATTGATACTGGAGCTGAACAGGTTATTGAAAAAGAGATCAA
>Ga0315326_10000043_pt1 | contig 49978 bp, 51 predicted proteins | sample M180m32315metaG_FD_203457 | JGI IMG/M metagenome (GOLD analysis project Ga0315326, IMG submission 203457) | Ammonia-oxidizing marine archaeal communities from Monterey Bay, California, United States - M1 80m 32315 | ecosystem: Environmental > Aquatic > Marine > Coastal | place: USA: California... | reverse complement strand
CATGAACGAATTGTGGCATTCCTTCAAGAACTGAAAGTCATATAGGAGGCGATATGGGAACCATATGGGTACATGCAGAAACAAATAATGGAACAGTCTCCACCATCACCCTTGAATTGCTAGCAAAAGCTCGTGAACTAGGTGATGTTGTAGCTGTACATGCAGGAGGCGACGCTGAACAAGTAGCAGCGCAACTAGGAGAACATGGTGCAAGCAAGATTCTGAGCACCGGAGATCTTGATGGCGGTCTACCAGGTCCAGCTCTAGGATCAGCGTTGGCTGACTTAGCTGCTGCTGAAGCGCCACAGGCAATTCTTTTCGGCACCACATACGGTGGCCGTGATGTAGCTGGGCGTCTCTCTGCAAAATTAGATGCGCCTGTAATAACTAACATTGTTGACATCGTTGATAGCGACGGGCTTGTTGGAATTGAGCCAGTTTTTGGTGGCACAACAAACGTGAACACAAAATTCACAGGAAGTAATCCAGGGATTTTCCTTGTCCGCCCTAAATCATTTAACGCCGAACCTACAGGTGGAAGCCCAGCTGAAGTTGGGGCACTAACTGTGCCCGAATTAGGGGCAACAGGATCAGCGAAAGTTGTTAGCCAATTTGTCGAAGAGTCCGATGGGCCGAAATTGGATGAAGCTGGAGTTGTTGTTTCAGGTGGGCGTGGACTTGGCGAAGCAGACAAATACCAAATGATTGAAGATCTTGCCAAAAAACTTGGAGGGGCTGCTGGAGCATCACGCGCAATTGTTGATGCTGGCTGGGTTCCTTATAGTTACCAGGTTGGGCAAACCGGGAAAGTCGTTAAGCCCGATGTATACATCGCGGCGGGCATTTCAGGAGCTACCCAGCATATGGTCGGGATGAAGGGCTCAAAGACCATTATCGCGATCAATAAGGATCCTGAAGCCCCAATCTTCTCGATCGCTGACTTAGGAATCATCGGAGATGTCCACAAAGTCCTTCCAGCGTTACTTGCTGCATTAGGTGAGTAGAGGAACAAAGAGATAAGCAGGCCCTATGGCCATCGCTTTAAACATTGCTGCTTTAATCTTGGTAGTTGGTATTACCTGGGCTGGGATGATGTGGTTAGCAGGATTCGTCCACCGGAATCGTAGTAAAAGTGGGCGGTCTGAATTGGATGATAGTTAATAGATATTTGGGGAATAGAAGGCCCAAAACGAGGAAATCGCTTGACCTGGGCCAAGCGATGAAGTGACCTAATAATAGCACATCTAAATTTTCAATGTCGGGGAAAACAGCATATTTTGCCATATTTCCTTAAAAATATGGCTATCAATACAAACTCAACGATGATCCCAATAGAAAAGGCGGATAAAACTACCTTATGCATCTACTTTAATGATAGTTAAAGCGTTTAATTATCTCTAATAACGATAAAGGTTAAATTACTGGCCATGGATAACGGGTTCCAGAGTGATCGCTTGGGAAATGGCCTGCATGGATAAGCCCTCTAGCTCTGTGCATCATCGCCGACACTTCATCACCGGTAAGCAAAGAAGAAAGATTATCGGTCACGGGCCTTTCAATAAAGGACCTTAGGTCGCTCAGTAACTCCTCCGGAATCTCCAAACCAGCCCAATCCCAAATAACGGTCCTTAGTTTGAAATCAACATGAAATGTTAAACCATTATCAATCGCCCAAACTTTCCCGTCATTGCTCAATAGGCAATGACCTCCCTTACGGTCCGTGCTATTCGCTACATAATCAAAAAGACATACTTTCTGCAACGTATGTTGGTTGATTGGGTCTTCAAGAATATGAAAGTAGTGGATATCGAAATCACATGGAACGAACAATTGCAGTGAACCAACCCCCATAGGGCCTTCACACCGAACTGTGGGTGGAACAATATCCCAGCCAAGATTTACTGCTAATTGATAAGCAGCGACCTCTCTCAGATAAAGGCCGTCAGGGAAATCCCAGAGAGGACGCTCGCCTTTAGCTGGTTTATAAATGCCTTGTAAGGCAAATTCGTCATCTACGACATTTACAAGATAGGTAGCGTTAGAACTCCAGAGCATTTTCCCAACTATTTCAAAATCGCTCCGCTCCAAAACCTTGACAGCATCGTCATTTGAGATGGGATCCCGATCTCGGAAAGGTTCCTCATTAGTTCCCATAGTCGTATTAGTTGGAACAGGGACACCAGCCGTCTGCGTAGTTAATTGGATCTCCGCAGATCTCACATGGTGGACGGCCGGCACGAATAAGGTCGTTTGCTTTCGCAATGAAAGCTTTCACTTGGCCCGGTGTTAAATGGATTTGGGCCATCGCAGCATCACTATCTTCGCTTAGCTCTTCAGCTACAACTACAAATTCTGATTTATCCTTTTCAAAAGCGACTCCAAGGGAAGAAACAATCCAATCAGGGCTAATGGGCTCAATTAGCTCAAGAGCAAGAGGGATTTCGTCATGACTGATTGGCTCGGCTTCGTCAAGAAGTTGATCAAGAAATTCTGCCAATGCACGGACTTGCATTTTTTCTAGTTGAAGGGTTGCTAAATCATCTGGATTTCCAAACTGAAGATAAAAAACCCTTTGACCGGAAGGGCCGACAGTCCCAGCCGTAAAATGCTGTAGTTGCCCGAAATGAAATGAACGACCCATAATCACATGCTCTTTGGAAGTAGGGAAGCTATATCAGCTCCGGTTGAATTTACCGCTAAGACATAAGGAGAGGAAGACCCGTAGAGGATCGGAGACACCGAGCAAGGCGAAATATTAATCCTTTGGAAAAGGTCAAGAGGTGTACCCAATGCTGTAGCGATAACCGTCTTGATCGTATCGGCATGGGAGACAGCAACTACAATTTCACCTCGGTGTTCGTCAGCTATTTCAGCGATTGTTTTAGACATTCGAGATTGGATTTCAAGAAATGACTCACCAGATGGGAATCGGAACCCTGAAGGATTATTTTGTACCTGTTTCCAATCAGCTAATTTTCTTAGATCAGATAACTTCCTTCCTGTCCACAGTCCAAAATCTGCTTCTATCAGTCCTCGATTGCGGCGAACCTTAACGCCGACACTATCGGCGATAGGTTTAGCAGTTTCAATTGTTCTTTCCATTGGGGAGCTATAGACGGTCGTGATTCCTTTTATATCGCCTAGAAAACCAGCTACTTTCTTCGCTTGTGATTCTCCTGTGGGACTTAAATGAAGACCTTTTGCTCTCCCGGGGAGAATTCTGCCAGTAGTCGGGGTATGGCCGTGACGAACGAGCACAACGAGTGTTGCCTTCTTAGCTGGTCTTTTCGTTCCTTGTTCTTTGCTCACCGTTAATTACGTTATCGCCAGTAGCGGTTAATGAAATCAAGAAAGCCTTGATTCTAAGAAACTTTTACAATCAGGCAACGAGTTTGTATAAGAACCGCTAACGTCCATGCGATGGATCTTAAAGAGATCAATGACGAGATTGTCGCGTGTCGAGCATGTCCCCGTTTAGTGAAGTGGAGAGAGAAGGTCGCTGAGGAGAAGCGCGCTTCATATAGAAACGAGACGTACTGGGGAAAGCCAGTCCCGTCGTTCGGGGATCCGAAATCACGTTTGTTAATCGTAGGTTTAGCACCCGCTGCACATGGGGCAAACAGAACCGGAAGGATGTTCACAGGAGATAGAAGCGGCGATTTCTTATTTGCAGCACTTCATCGAGCCGGATATGCGAATCAAGCAGAAGCAGTCAGTAGAGAAGATGGACTGGTTCTAAAAGATGCGTACATTACCGCTCCTGTGCGTTGTGCCCCTCCGCAAAATAAGCCGACTGCAGAAGAACAAAAAAAATGCCGTGATTTCCTCCTACGGGAGATGAAATACCTGCCTAACGTGAAAGTCATTCTCGCTCTTGGAGGAATCGGATACTTATCGGTTGCTAAAGAACTTAATGTGAACCCTAAACCCAAGTTTGGACATGGACTTGAAGTTCCCTTACCTGAGGGCCGTACCCTTCTCTGTAGCTATCACGTAAGCCAGCAGAACACGTTCACAGGACGGTTGACCAATGAAATGTTTGATGATGTTCTCAACAGGGCAAAAGAACTATCAAAAAATTAAGAACACAAGTGGGTAAATGATTTCGGTTCATGGTCGTCGCTTCCGTTTTAATCGGATAGCGTCGGGAATCATGAAACGACGTTTTTCTCTTCTTATCCTTGCTTTGTTAGTCCTGACGGCCTGCGGGTCATCAGGGAAGCCAAAAAGCTTTTCGGAACAACCAGGACCCTTGCCTGAGAGAATATCTGCACTAGCAGATCAACTTCTCCAAGACGGTGAAGACCCTGAGTTGGTTCCACTGGTCCAAAGAAATTTCTTAGAAGGATGCGTGACTGGAGGATTCGCAAGAGTGGATTCAATAGATAGCGTCGTTTTAGGGAATACGTGTGCCTGTAGTTATTACGGGTTAATTGATTATGTTCGAGACAATACTCCTACAGAAATAGCTGCCTTTGAACTCTTCGAAGATATAGACAAATCACTTAAGGAAGAGGAAGGCTACGCTGGGCTTAGTAGTAACTACACGGAGATTTTTGCCGCTTGTCAAAGTTGATTAGAGCCCGCTTGCCTGTTTTGCTGTGCCTTGTATGCATTGTCTTGGGTTGCTCTTCAAATAAAGGCGAAGGGGGATTCTCAAAAGACCAAGGGCCAATCGCTGCGAATTTAATCGGGGCGTTACAAGAAGGAGAGGATCCCAATCTTGTTCCAGAGATTCAAAGAAATTTCTTGAAGGGCTGCGTAACTGGGGCAACTGATACTATCCCAGACCTTGTTGCCATTCAGGAAACCGGACTTCTCAGCGTTTGCGGCTGCAGTTACAATAAAATCGTGGAGCACCTTATCGCATCCTCAACTGCGATCTCAGATTCCTCAGCTTCATTAACCGAAATAGAAAATGATGCGTACGAAAAATTCCAAAAGTTAGATGAAGATTTCCAAAAAGGTGAAGGTGAATTTACGGACAAGCTATTTGAGATTTTCCAGACTTGTATTAGGGAATCAGCTCCAACTATTTCCTCGTAGGGAGCCCTAACCTTGGGCTTTCATTTGCCCATTCAGGCCACCGAGTCCTGCTCTTTATAGCTAACTTCTGCATTAAAGCGATAGCGCCAGGGTCATCATCACCAGGACGAGTTTCGATCGCCCCATCAGCAATCATGGCTTCGATGACAGCTCTGCCTAAATCAGTTCTAATGATTGTAAGAGTCCAGTCCGTAAGATCTCCAATCCCACCCGTTGAAATATCGGCATGTTCTGCAGCGAAATCGGGGCAGTGATTGCATCCTTCACGTGTCCAGGCATGACATTCCTTCAGATTTATTTCGTGGTAGTCACCATTCTTCATCCATACCTGGAAGACGCCTTTAATGTTCATCTTTGAAATTTCATCTTTGTGCAGTCCATACTTGGTCCAGAAAAGTTCATCAAACATAGAGTCATCAAATGATTTCGAACACAGGAGCCCAATATTTAACTTGATGGGCTTCCCGACCTTACCTATTTTTCTATTCCACATCACTGGCGCTATAGACGTTTGGCAACTCATGCCGACAAGAGCTAATCGTTCAAGGCCTCGTTCTTTTGCTTCAGGGTAAGCCATTGTGTTAGCCGAATACGTGTAACGACTCCCAGACCCTTCGAGAACCTCATCTCGGTTCGTCGCTACCATCGGTTTTGCTTTCCACCCAGCACTTCCATCAGCGCCACCGGTGTCCTCCAGACCAGATACCAAAGCTCCATCAATAACGTTGTTTTCTAAACACCAGATAAGGATTGATGAGACCAACCCTCCATCTTGCCCAATCTCGTATACGAAATCATCTGATGCTCGGGTTAGCAGGATGTCCTTGTATATTCCCGCTACTTCTTCATCCTCACGCATCCTCCCAAACAAATGATCATCTGCTTGTGTTTCCCAATCACGGAACCTCGGGCAGGCACGTGTGCAACTCGTACATCCTTTCTCACCATGACCACAATTTGAGAGACCCAACTCATCTTCAAGATGAAAAGGCTTATATTGACCAGGTTCATGCTTGTATCCGATTACATCATGAGGGCATGAGATCACACAACCGGCACAACCAGTGCAAAGCCCAGAAGTAATTACTTCTTCATACAATTCTTTCCATTGAAAAGACCAGCGAGCCTTTTTTTCTTTAGGAGCGGCCTCTACATTGGTCATGATGCGAGGATACATCCTCAAGAACCCAGAATGTCGCAAGAAATAAAACTTTGATGCAAAGTTCCTGCATTTCGTGCCCTCGGCAGGATTCGAACCTGCGCACATGGCTCCGGAGGCCAATGCTCTATCCCCTGAGCTACGAGGGCGAACCTTCAGGGTAGCTACTTCAATACCCAGCTCACAATATATGCGTCGTTAACCACCTGAAGTCATTTGTTCTGCTTCCGCAGAGAGCGTTACATAAGAGAAAGGGTCATCCAACCACCCCTCAGGCAAAGAAACTTTTTTTGGCCCGCCTTTGTGGCTACGTGGGATTCGGTAAGCCTCTTCCGGCAAAGATAAGTCCGGATCAAAACGGCTTACAATTTCATCGAGCTCACTTAAAGTAGTGATCTGATGTATCTCCCTTCGGATATCTTTCCCAACTGCAAAGCCTGTTAAGTACCACGAAGCATGTTTACGAAAAGTCCGTAACGCTGTTTCAGTCCCATGCCATTCCACAACGCCCTCAGCGTGTTGAAACATAATTTCTCCAACTTCTCCCAAAGAAGGAAAAGGAGAAGGGGTCACTCCTGAAAAAGCTTCGGCTAATTGTTTAAAAAGCCAAGGACGACCAAGGCAGCCTCGTCCGATAACCACCCCATCCGCCATTGTGTGACGCATCATTCGTATCGCATCATGTGGCTCCCAAATATCGCCGTTGCCAAATACAGGTATCGACTGGATATGTTGCTTTAGTTCTGCAATGGCATCCCATTTCGCCTTCCCGCTGTAGAGTTGCTCAACTGTCCTCGCATGAAGCGCTATCGCTGCGACTCCCTCATCTTCTGCAATCTTGCCAGCATCAAGAAAGGTAAGGTGAGAGTCATCAATACCCATTCTGAATTTAACTGTGATGGGAATTTCCCCCGAAGCGGCGCCAACAACAGCTTTAATTATCTGTTGAAAGAGCGGTCGTTTATAAGGCAATGCACCCCCACCACCGTGCCTGGTTACTTTCGGCACCGGACATCCGAAATTTAGGTCAATATGCTCAACCTGTTCTCGCTCAACAAGTTCTTTCACAGCTGCTTCAAGAGAATCAGGGTCAGTGCCATACAGCTGTATAGACCTAGGAACTTCATTTTTTCCGAACTCAGCTAACTTCAGTGTCTTTTTATTCTTTTCTACAAAAGCTCTTGCAGTAATCATCTGGTTTACAAACAATCCAGATGTTGCTCCTGAATAAACAGTGTTCAGATTCGTGCTATCAACGCCTGCTTGCATAAACGATCGGCACAAATCTCTAAAAGGAACGTCAGTTACCCCTGCCATTGGTGCCAAAACGACCGGAGGCCAAAGTTTGAGAGACCCAATAGATGCAGGCGAGAATTCTCCTACTGCAGCGCAAACATCTTCGTCACTTCTCATCCTCTTCACGCTATAGGGCAAATTGGAACGTTTGAGAATGCTAAATATTTTTCTTTCAAAACATAAATAGTGAGATTAATAGATAAATGACAAGCGTTGACCTCGACTGGACCATACGATAGGAATTCAAGCGTGGAAGGCAATTTCATGATTAACGAAACAATCAAATCCTCTCTGCGGAAAGCAATGGAGCAATTGGGTATTTCGCCCATCCCACCCGAAATTAACATGGAACGACCAGCAAACCGGACCCATGGGGACTGGTCCTCTAATCTCGCTCTGGTTGTCTCAAAAGAAGCTGGGAGGCCAGCACGAGAGTTAGCAGAGCAAATTTCTGAATACATGAATAAGAATTTGCCTGAAGGGGTAGAAGAAGTCTCAACGGCTGGCCCTGGCTTCATAAATTTCAAAGTATCGCTTCGTTGTCTACTCGAAGTACTTCTTGACGCACTACAGAAAGGCTCAGATGCTTTCGGCCAGTTGGATATCGGCAAAGGCAAGAAAGTCAATATCGAATTTGTAAGCGCTAATCCCACAGGCCCCCTCCACGCCGGACATGCTCGAGGCGCATGCTACGGAGATGCAATAGCCAACATCCTGTCAGCGGTTGGTTTTAATACCCATCGCGAGTTTTATATGAATGACCGTGGACTCCAGATGCAGATTTACGGACAATCTCTTCAAGCAAGAAAAGAAGGAACAGAGATTCCTGAAGGTGGATATGGAGGAGAGTACATCATTGAATGGGCGTCGCTAATGCCAGAAGGACTTTCTTTACAAGAAATCACAGAATGGGGATGCACACATGCCAAACAAGATCAACAAGAAACACTTGCAGAATTAGGTATTCATTTCGATACATGGTTTAGCGAAAAATCAATGATAGAGAATGGGGGCATAGAACAAGTATTAGAAGATCTCGCTGCTGAAAGCGCAGCATATGAAAAAGATGGGGCGACATGGCTCTCTTCAACCAATTTCGGCGATGATAAGGATCGAGTATTAGTAAAAAGTGATGGTGAGTTGACATATTTAACTCCTGACATCGCCTACCACCGAGACAAGTATGAAAGATCAGATTTGTTAATTAACGTCTGGGGCGCTGACCATCACGGTTATGTCGCTCGAATGAAAGCAGCAATGAATGCTTTAGGAAACAACCCAGACGACCTTTCCATTCAAATTACACAATTAGTCAAACTTGTGCGTGCAGGCCAAGAAGTAAAACTGTCCAAACGGCAGGGCGACATCATTGAATTGCGGAGCATAATAGAAGAGATAGGCACAGACGCCACAAGATTCATGTACCTCCTCCAATCAGCGGACTCAAAGCAAACATTCGACCTCGAACTAGCGGCATCTCGCGCTATGGAGAACCCCGTGTACTACGTCCAAATGGCGCACGCACGCCTATGCTCCATCGAGCGAAACGCGAAAGATGAAGGTTTCACTCAGGTAAATCTCTCACTTTCTGAGTTAGAAATTCTCACGCATGCCAGAGAAATAGAAATTCTTCGATATCTAGAGACCCTCCCAGAAGTCATTGAACTAGCAGCTAGAGAACTCGCCCCACATAAAATAGTTACGTGGACAAGAGATTTTGCTAATGCCGTGCATGGCTTCTACCACGATTGCTATGTAATTGGAGACGGCGTCAGCACGGAATTAACAAATGCGCGACTCAACCTAGTAGTAGCATCAAAGACAGGCCTTAAGGTGGGGCTTGACTTATTGGGCGTTACTGCTCCAGAAAAAATGTAGGAAAAAATGGTTGCGAAAATTTCGTCGTCTCTTCTACCCGACAATACGACTATCTCAGAAGATGGGATGATTGTTTTCGCAGGTGTACGGGCAGATGACTTAGCTAAAGAATATGGAACACCTCTTTTCGTTTACGACGAAGAGCACATTCGGCAGCGCTGCCGAGAGGCAGTTAACGCCTTTCCTGACGGAGTTTCGTATGCAGCGAAAGCTTTTCTATCCAAAGCCATGGCATGTTTAGCCTACGAAGAAGGAATGGGACTTGACGTTGCAACAATGGGGGAAGCGTATGTTGCGCTACAAGCAGGAGTGCCCGCTAGCAAATTAACCTTGCATGGGAACAACAAATCATTTGAAGAATTGCAGTACGCAATGGACAAAGGGATTGGAAAAATAGTTATTGATAGTTTCGACGAAATCGCGAAAATAGAACAATTATTTTCTGCCGGCGACACTCCGATCAAAGCGCTGATTCGCATTACTCCCGGTGTTGAAGCACACACACACGAATACATCACAACTGGCGAAGAAGATTCAAAATTTGGTTTCACTCTTTCCACAGGGCTTGCAGAAAAAGCTATAGATAGCGTAAACAATTCTGAAGCAATAGAACTCATGGGCATACATGCACATATCGGCTCGCAGGTCTTTACTGAGGAGTCATTTCGTAAATCAACTGAAACACTCGCGGAACTCGCTAACAGATTCTCGTTACCTGAACTTTGTGTCGGAGGTGGTCTAGGAGTTCCGTATCTCAATGACGAGTCATCAATCTCCATTGCAGAATGGGGAGCGATCGTTCGTAAAGTCTGCGAAGAACGGGGAGTTACTGCAGAGATAACTGCTGAACCAGGGAGAAGCATTGTTGCCAGCGCAGCAGTGACCCTGTACACCATCGGGACAATCAAAGAACTTGAAGGTATCCGAACGTACGTTGCAGTTGATGGGGGAATGCACGACAACCCAAGACCAGCTTTGTATGGAAGCGGTTACGAAACATTTCTAGCTAGAGACACTGGTTCTGAAAGAGATATGCCAATCACTCTTGTCGGAAAACATTGCGAATCAGGTGACGTTCTCGTTCGTGATGGCTCCATCCCAAGCAATGCAGCTATCGGTGACCTGTTAGTAACCCCAGTGACAGGCGCTTATGGGCACTCAATGGGATCCAACTACAACAAAGTTCTTCGCCCCGCAGTAGTTTTTGTGAAATCAGGGCAAGCAGAACTCGTGGTTCGAAGAGAAAACCTAGAAGACCTCCTAGCAACTGACATGGGTTAGTAAACGCAAAATTTCGAAGAGTAATAAGTGACTTCTCCTCAAAACCATTTAATTTCGTCCATCTAGTACTCTCGCTCATGTAGTTTATAGGAATGGGAAATACTGAAATTCGGATAGGGATTCTCGGCTGCGGCGTTGTCGGCGATGCGCTAATTGCTCTGATCAACGCGCAAAGGGATATTATCGCTTCGAGAACAGGTATAGATCTCAGCATTAACGCCATCGCAGTTAATGATTTAGATAAAGAACGCGGAGATTGGGTTGATGCATCAATCTTGACTGATAAGCCTGAAGATCTCGTCGCCTCCCCAGAAATTGATCTCATTGTTGAATTGATTGGTGGAACCGACCCAACCAAAGAACTAGTGGAAACAGCGATAAAGAATGGCAAACCTGTCGTTACTGCAAATAAAGAGCTCTTATCTAAAGAAGGCCCAAATCTGTTTACACTGGCTGACTCCAATGGGGTTGATCTACTTTTCGAAGCTGCTGTCGCAGGAGGAGTGCCCTTAATGCGAGTGCTACGAGAGTCGTTAATAGGTGAACCTCTTGATCGAGTCATTGGAATAGTCAATGGAACAACGAATTTTATCCTTTCCCAAATGGCAGAAACAGGCGCCACTTACGAAAACGCCTTAATGGAAGCACAAAGATTAGGATTTGCTGAGAGCGACCCCACTGCTGACATCAGCGGACAAGATGCTGCTTCAAAAGCTGCGATAATCGCTATGGTCGCCTTTGGGGCAGAAATTTCTCTTAGCGATGTTCCCTATCAGGGAATATCTGAGATCACCAGCGCTGATATAGCATTCGCTAAAAAATCACAACGAACGGTAAAACTTCTGGCGGTAGTTGAATACTCAAACGCAGCTATCGAAGTCAAGGTTTACCCTGCCATGCTTCCAAATGAACACCCATTGTCATCTGTCCGCGATAGTTACAACGCTGTATTCGTTGAAGGCCAAGCAGTGGACAGTCTCATGCTCTATGGCAGAGGCGCGGGTGGGAACCCCACAGCATCAGCTGTGTTAGGAGATGTTATCGCCGCGTCAAATAATTTATTAAGTAAGACATGTCGGGGCATAGGAGAACTTCGTCAAATTGAGTTAAAGGATTTAGAGGATCAAGAAAGTGCCTATTACATAAGTGTGCAGGTTATTGACGAACCAGGAGTTCTAGCTAACGTCGCTTCGGTATTTGGTGAAAATAAAATCTCAATACGATCAATGGAACAAGAAGGAATGGGGGGAGAAGCCCGACTTGTCTTCATAACGCACGCAGCTAATGAAGGAAATCTCCGAGAAACTCTTTCACAACTTGGTCAACTCTCATCTGTCGAGAAAGTAGGAACAACCATAAGAGTCATCGAACCTTAAATGCGATATTTAAGCACGAGAGGTAAAGCTCCGCCGGTTACATTCACAGACGTGCTCCTCAAGGGCTTAGCCCCAGATGGTGGACTTTACCTGCCAGAACAATGGCCTACATTTGATATCAACGACCTTCAAAAAAGAAGTGGGTCGAAGCCAACATACGAATCTGTAGCAGGCGAAATTATTTGGCCATTCGTAGAAGGCGCTTTTTCAAGAAAAGAATTAGATGACTTAATTGAGCGAGCATATGCAACGTTTACCTCACAAAGAATTGTCCCGACGAAAAACTTCACTGAGAATCTATGGTTGGCCGAGCTCTTTCACGGGCCAACTCTTGCCTTTAAAGATATAGCACTACAACTAGTCGGGCAGTTCTTCGATCACCAGTTAGAGAAAAGTTCAGAAAGAATCACCATTGTTGGAGCGACCTCTGGAGATACGGGATCTGCAGCTATAGAAGCATGTAGAGACAGGGATGCCATGGATATCATAATCCTCCATCCACATGGGAAAACCAGTGAAGTTCAACGTCGCCAAATGACAACTGTTCAGGCGTCAAACGTTCATAACATCGCAATTGAGGGGAACTTCGATGATTGCCAAAATCTAGTGAAAGCTATGTTCCAGGATGTTGAATTCAACCGAGCGATTAATATTTCAGCTGTAAATTCAATCAATTGGGCAAGAGTCATGGCCCAGCTCGTCTACTACTGGTGGACTGCTATGGAGGTAGCGGGTACTAGACAAGTAAGTTTCTGCGTGCCTAGTGGAAATTTTGGTAATGTCTTTGCAGGCTATGGAGCGCATTTAACTGGGTTGCCTGTTCACAAATTTATTGTTGCTTCAAATACCAACGATGTTCTAGATAGATTTTTTACAACTGGCCGGATGGAGGCGCAGGCTGTCGCCCCGACACTCTCGCCCTCAATGGATATCCAAATTTCCAGTAACTTCGAGCGGCTGTTATTTGAAACTCTTGACAGGGATGGCGTAGAAGTAGAATCAAAATTTGAAGAATTCCGTAATGAAGGTTTCCTAGCGGTAGACCAATTGACGCTTACACAACTTAAAACGAAATGGGCGAGTTCGCGAGTTAACGACGATGAAACACTTACAACAATTGCCAGTATCTATGAAGAAACTGGAGAGCTTATTGATCCGCACACAGCAGTTGGGGTAGCGGCAGCCAAACAAAACATTGAGGACCCAAATATTCCTATCATCTGTTTAGCTACAGCGCACCCTAGTAAATTCCCTGAAGCTGTTCATGCAGCTACTGGAATTAAGCCAGAGCTTCCACCTCATTTAGCTAATTTGCATCAGAGAGAAGAAGTTTTTTCAGTCTTGCCAAATAATTTGGAAGACGTTAAGGAATTCATACTAGGGAAGGCAAGAAGATAATCTTTCTGTAGATTTTCTAATAACTGTTGCTGGAAGAAGTATTTACACGATAAAGTTTCAGAGTCGGGCGGAGCCTCCTGAGGCATGGTTACTGAGCCGCATCTCTTTCGTGGGTTGCTCTAACCAAGTCGCTGGCAAATTAGCCAAATTAAAGCGATCAGCGCTTTAAACCAAAACCTCAAGATTGAACACAATAATGACAACAGAAACTCCAGACAGAAAAGACCTTGAATCTAAAGATAAAGATTCTCTTCTCGCTATAGCCAAAGCAATGGGTGGGAAGCCAACGACCCGTTCGACAAAAGCTGACCTTGTTGATCAGATAATTGAACTCGCTGGAGGTGGGACTTCCGAAGAATCTTCTGAGGAAGCTGTTAACTCCTCCGACGCTGAAGAAAACGCTGATACAGAAAACGGAGATAATGCTGCGTACTCGGCAGACCCTATGGCCGACGCACGCGCAGAAGCTACTAAAGGATCAAGTTCTTCTAGTGACGATAGCAATAGTGAGAGCAACGGAAAGAAACGCCGCAGGAGAGGGAAAAGTAAAGAAGCAATGGAAGAATGGGCAGGCGAGCCAGTATCAGCTGAAGGGCACCTTGACCTACGAGATGACGGGTATGGTTTTCTTAGAGTTAACGGTTTTCTTCCCAGCAAAGACGACGTATATGTCCCAGTAAAATTTGTCCGCCAATACGGGCTTAGAAAAGGCGATCATCTCATCGGGGCCTACCGGCCTGCGAACCGCTCAGAGAAAAATCCGGCTTTGCTCCGGTTAGATGCTATTAATGGGATTGATTCAGAGAATGCAACTGATAGGCCAGACTTCGCCGACTTAACTCCAGTTTACCCAGATACGAAATTGCGGCTTGAGAGATCAGAAGATTCTGAGAATGCAACTTCAAGAGCGATAGATCTTGTTGCTCCAATCGGCAAAGGCCAGCGTGTCCTTATTGTTTCAGATGCCCGATCAGGACGAAAAGAAATCATTAAAGAAATTTCACAATCACTTGAAAGCAACTATTCAGAAGTTAAATTACTTGTCCTACTCATTGACACCCCGCCAGAGCATGTGACAGTAATGAGACGTTGGCTAACCAGGTCCGATATTGCTGCATCCACTTTTGACCAGTCCCCAGAAGAACATGTAGCGATTGCCGAACTTACTATTGAAAGAGCCAAACGTATGGTCGAAATGGGAGAAGATGTCGCAGTCATTATTGATGGCATGACCTCATTGGCAAGAGCGTATAATTTAATCTCTTCTAATTCTGGAAGGCAAGCATCCAGCGATGTTGATGCCTCAGCTCTCTATCTACCCAAACGCTCATTCGGGGCAGGGCGGAAACTAGAAGAAGGCGGTTCTTTAACTGTTTTTGCAAGTGTGCTGAGCGGAACATCTTCAAAGCTTGACGAGATGCTCCTTCAGGAATTACAAGGCGGCAGCACCTCAGAGATTCACCTATCACAAGAAATTGCAGAAGCCCACATAATTCCAGCTTTAAATCTAGGGAAATCCGGCACGCAAAATGAGGAAGGGCTGAACTCATCTGATGAAATGAATCAGGTTCAAAAACTACGATCAGAACTTCGAGAAATAGAATCAAAAGATGAGCCTTCAAGCGGGATGGAATTACTGCTTAAGAAAATTGCTGCAACCGAAGACAATGCAAGCCTTCTAGAAAGTTATTCCTAACGAACAACTCAATTCCCAATCAGGGTGTGCGAACAGAATTCTAAAGATACGATCAATAAGACGAAATCCGTGGAGAGAACAAATGAAACCAGACATTCATCCTGAATATAGAGAAGTAGTTTTTCAAGATACATCATCAGGGGAATCTTGGATTACAAGATCAACAATTGAAACTGATGAAACCGTTAAATGGGATGATGGACAGGAATATCCTCTAGCAAAAGTTCCGATTTCTTCAACTAGTCATCCCTTCTTTACCGGGACGATGACGATAGTCGATACTGCTGGACGTGTAGAACGCTTTGAAAAGCGATATGGGAAAAGAAAACGTTCAACTGATTCTGACGAATAAATCGTAAGAGAATCTTGCTACAAGCATGATTGACAGTGAACGGCGCTCAGAGTTAAACCAAAGAAAACTAGAGTCCCTGTTAAGGATAGCTTTCCCCGATAGCACTTTTGAACAGGTTAAGACTCAAAGTGGTGCCCTTCGGTCAAATAATAAAACCCAATACCTATACGCACCCAATGAGAAAGTTTCACCTCTAGCTCTCGCACTCACTTTTCTAGAAAAAGGAACTGCCATACATATCATTCTTGATGAACCAGACCATCTTCTGACTCACCAAGCAATGGGCTTACACACAGACTGCACGTTTTGGGTAGTCGAGGAAAATAAACTTATCCCTCACCCAGAAAGCAAGACTGCAGAGAAACCAGAGAAAACAGTGGTTAACAAAACTGCCATGGCTCTATTAATAGAAAATGGGTGCGACATTATTCGAGAGCATGATGTGATCAAAGGAGAAATAAAAGGGTTAGAAGTAGCGCGAATAATCAAAGATTTTGACAATGAATCCAATATGCAAATTGGAGTAGGGCACTACGACCAAGAAGCTCACAAATTAGTTGACTGGGGAGAGTCACCAAATGAGAAACTTGCCCGAGTAGTTTCAGAAGTGCGCCAATACAGAAATAAAGAAGCGCAACCTCACCCACTTAATCGGGTAGCGAGGTCCAAATGGTTGATATCTGAAATGATCGCATCCCCCAAAATCGTAGGATTGGAAGAAGTAAGGCACCTTCCAACCCCAGAAAGCACAAAGGCAATTACTGAAACCGCTCCAGCCGCAGGGCTAGGCCAAATCGGGGACAAAGTGATACTTATCGTTGCTTCTGCCGGGGTAGACCTCAAGGCAGTCCCAATAGCATCAGGATTATCAGTTATTACCGAACCAGATGAAATCTGGATGATTCTGCCCGAAAAAGATAAACACCCAGCGTTACTGAGACAGGCAGAACACCTCAAGATCCCTGTGCTTTTCAAAACGGCTAAAGAACCTTGGCCTAGCTAATTTACGCCGAGCTTCCAAGCATTAATTTAGGAACACAGATTTCAGTCGAAACTGCAGGTATTCTCACTTCATGGCAGATCTTCATGAAGAACTAGAGCAAGAATTCTTAGACCTTCAAGATCGATTAGGCGACCAAGACTTATTAGCTAATCAGACAGAGTACGCAAAGGCAGCAAAACGTTACAGCGAACTTGGAAACATTGTTAATTGTATTCGGGGGATTAAGTCGGCTTCAGAGGACTTGTCGGTCGCTAAAGAATTACTTTCAGAAGCTGATGGTCAGGAACGAGAAATCCTTCGGGATGAAATAAACCAAAATCAAGAAAAAATTGTGACTCTCGAGGAGGAACTCCGGCATCTTCTTATCCCTAAAGATCCAAATGAAGATAAAAACGTAATCATAGAAATTCGGGGAGCTGAAGGAGGGGAAGAAGCAAACCTTTTCGCCAGAGATTTGTTCGAAATGTATTCAAGCTTTGGAGGAAAAAAAGGTTGGAAACTAGAAGTTCTGAATAGCCAACATTCAGACATGGGAGGGTTCACAACCATAACGTTCATCTTAAAAGGTCAAGATGTCTGGTCTCAGATGAAATACGAAGGTGGCCCGCATCGAGTTCAACGAGTCCCTGTCACTGAAACACAAGGTCGCGTACACACATCCTCAGCAACTGTTTCGGTACTCCCCGAAGCCGGTGAGGTAGACGTAACAATCCAAGACTCAGACTTACAAGTTGACGTTTTCCGAGCATCTGGGCCAGGCGGTCAGTCAGTCAACACAACTGATTCGGCGGTACGAATAACCCACAAACCAACGGGGATCATCGTTTCAATGCAAGATGAGAAAAGCCAGTTACAAAACAAGGCACGAGCAATGGTTGTTCTCCGATCCCGGTTACTCCAAGCAGAACAAGAACGAATACAAGCTGAACAGTCAGCAACAAGAAAAGACCAAATGGGGGGAGGTGGCCGTTCTGAAAAAATACGAACCTACAATTTTAAAGAAAATCGGGTAACCGACCACAGAATCGGGCTCACACTCTACAAACTTGACAGAGTCCTTGCCGGAGAAATGAACCAAGTTATTGATGCTCTCGCAGAGGACGAAAGAACAACTCAATTAACTCAAATTGAAACAGAAGAATGACCCAAGAAGACCTTGAAAGAACTCCAAGAGAAGAAATTCTATGGCGACAGCTTTACCAGAAGGCGAAAGAGAATCTCACATCTAAAGATTTTGACGTACCCGATATGGAAGCGAGATGGATTGTTGAAAAAGCATCGGGATATCAAGGAACCGAATTCACATCCGCAATGGATAAGAAAGCTAGCACTTTAGAAATCAAACATTTCGAAGCAATTCTTGAAAAGCGTTTAGCAGGGCAGCCTTTACAGTACGCTCTTGGATCTTGGGGATTTAGAAATTTAGACCTCTATATAGATAACCGTGTTCTCATACCTAGACCAGAAACGGAGATCTTGGTAGAGATCGCACATGCATTACTCTCAGATTGCAATGCCGAGCATCCTCACCTTGTCGCAGATCTCGGCACAGGATCTGGAGCGGTTGGTCTTGCCATTGCTCAAGAACGACAAGACGTCCAAGTATTTCTCACAGACAGTTCGCAAGATGCGTTGAAGGTAGCAGCAGCCAACTTAGCTGGGCTAGGAAACGATGCTAGAAAAGTACACATATTACACGGCTCATGGTTTGAGCCGATACCTAAAGAACGCAGAGAATCATTTTCACTAATCGTCGCTAACCCCCCATATATTTCAATAGATGAACGCTTGCCAACAGAAGTAGCTGACTGGGAACCACATGCAGCGTTATATGCAGGTAAGAAAGGCACCGAAGATATCGAAAAGATTCTAAATGAGGCACACCACTGGCTTCATCCCAGAGGGGCAATGGCTATAGAAATGGCGCCACATCAGACCGAAGTAATGGCACAAAAAGCTAAAGAAATAGGTTATTCAAATATAGAGATCCATAAAGACCTCACCCAGAAAGACCGGATAATGAGCTGCACATGGAAACCATAAATCTTTCAAAAAATCAAGAAAAAGCTATACAACGATCAGCCGACACTTTGCTATCAGGTGGAGTAGTTATTTTCCCCACCGACACGGTGTATGGGATCGGGGCGCTACCCACATTCCCTTCCGCGATAAATCAGATATTCAAATTGAAAAACCGGCCTACTGAAATGCCATTACCGCTGCTGCTAAGCGAAGCGAAACAAATAAGTAGCGTTAGTTCCTATAGAAGCCCAACAATGGATCATTTGACGGAAATGTTTTGGCCCGGACCCCTAACGTTGATCGTGCCAGATGTGATGCCAGCAATTAGTAAATCACTAAATGGGCAAGAAACAATCGCAGTACGCTGCCCAAATCACGATTTCGTTAGAGAACTTGTCACTAAGACAGGCCCTGTCGCGACGACAAGTGCGAACCTTCACGGGAAGCCAACAGCGCTGACATTGACAGAAATAGCACAATCATTTGAAGCAGTGGAACTTGGAATTGACGATGGTGAATGCGACCATGGAACAGCATCAACAATTCTTGACCTAACTAAACCCAATCCAGAGATACTTCGCCAAGGCCCAATCAGCGAAACAACGATTTCCCAAATACTAGAAAAGCAAAAATAGTGGCTGAGTACCTCCAGCCCTCTTTTCTTATAATTACGCCACACGGAAGGAATAACCGCACTAGCGTTTAACGCATGGACTCATACAAAGCCGAAGAGAAAATAGCTGTGGGATGTGATCACGCAGGGTTAGCCCTCAAAGAAATTTTAGTAAATTACCTTAATGAAATGGGACATGAAGTAATCGATCTTGGAACAAACACCCCAGACAGAGTTGATTACCCCGATTACGGAGCGGCAGTCGGCCGAACGGTTGCGTCGGGAGAAGCGCACCTTGGCTTGCTAGTATGCGGTAGCGGGATAGGGATAGGGATAGCAGCTAATAAAATACCAGGAGTGAGAGCGGCAACAATTCATGACGCAACCTCTGCTCATCTCGCAAGAGAACATAACGATGCAAATATTATATGTTTGGGAGAAAGGCTAATCGGGCAAGAAGTCGCCAAAGAAGCTCTTTCCGCATTCCTCCAAGCCGAGTTTGAAGGCGGTCGCCATGCAGACCGCGTTAAGAAGATTGACGACCTTCTAAAACCCTAGAGATAAAATATCTACGGCATCCCAACTTCTGGGTACAACGGGTTTTGACTAAGAAGTTCGCCGCAACGAGTCCGGTTATTACTCTGGATCACATCAGATAGATTGAATTTTGCTTTTGATAATTCGCCAGAAGTGGTTGTTGAAGGTTCGGTTGCTTCCAAAGTTGAACAGATAATTTCCGCTATATCATCCATGTCATCGCAACCCATTCCAACACTTGTCAAAGCAGGAGTTCCTAACCGAATCCCCGATGTGTACCAAGCACCATTTGGATCGAAAGGTATTGAATTCCTATTGACGATTACTCCGGAATCCTCCAAAGCGCTCTCGGCCTGACGACCAGTTAATCCGAAACTTCGGACATCAACTAGGACAAGGTGGTTTTCAGTCCCGCCAGTTACAAGTCGGCCGCCGCGCTTCTCAATTCCTTCAGCAAGAGCATGAGCGTTATCAACAACTTGTTGAGCATATGAGCGAAAAGATTCTGTTTTCGCTTCAGCAAAGGCTACCGCTTTCGCCGCCATCACATTTGCCAGCGGGCCGCCAAGCACCATCGGACAGCCTTTATCAATATGTTCAGCAAGGTCGTTTTCGTTAGAGAGGACGATTCCTCCACGAGGGCCACGAAGGGATTTATGGGTCGTGGAAGTCACGATATGGGCATGAGGAATTGGGTCAAAATCTTCCGTAAAAACTTTGCCGGCAACTAACCCAGCGAAATGTGCCATATCAACCATAAGAGAAGCATCAACAGCGTCAGCTATTTCACGCATTTTTGCAAAGTTTACTTTCCTTGGATGGGCAGAGTAGCCAGCGACTATGACTAAAGGTCGGAATTCCTCTGCAAGGTTCCTAATAGCGTCATAATCTAAACGTTCAGTTTCAGGGTCAACACCATAGGAACGTTGGTCGAAAAGCTTTCCCGAAATATTTGGTCGGAACCCATGTGTTAAATGGCCGCCGGCATCAAGTGACATACCGATCATCCTCTGCTCCCCGAAAGCCTTCCGTAAGGTAGCCCAGTCTTTATCAGTGAGATCGTTCACATGTTTTGATCCATGGGATTCAAGGAAAGGAACCTCGACCCGGTGCGCAAGAAGTGACCAGAATGCAACCAAGTTAGCGTCTATTCCAGAATGTGGTTGAACGTACACATGATCCGCTCCGAAGAGTTCCTTAGCGTGCTCACAAGCTAACGTCTCAACTTTGTCAACAAATTCGCAGCCGGCATAGAAACGGTGACCAGGGGTGCCTTCAGCGTATTTATCGCTGAACCAATTCCCCATCGCTAAAAGCACAGCAGGTGAAGCATAGTTCTCTGAAGCAATCAACTTTAGTTGACTACGCTGGTTCCCTAACTCTCCACGAATGTACTCAGCAACCAAAGGTTCGCTTTCCTCAATGACATTTAGCCCATAGGAGAATGCTTTCGATTCACTGGAAATACCTTTGTTAATAATCTTCTCACTCATAGGTCCTCCTTGCATAGCAATCGATCGTAGTAGCTATGCGGATCCTAGTAGATTCAGTCCAAAGGTGGATAGATGAACAGCTACTACCAGCGATGTTGATTAGAAGTCATTAATTTTTTTAAAAATTGCATGCCATTATCGTTGGCCGGCGATGGTAGATTGCCGTAAGTGCATCCAAAGGAATCAAAGCCATTTATTAGCAAAGGAGCTACAACGTTATGGCAAAGCCAGTAAGAGCTCTTGAGGCAGCAGAAGATGGGGTAGTAGCAGCATTTGAACTGGTCCTCACTCCAGCTCTCTTCGGATTTTTTGGATACCTAATTGACCAATGGTTGGAAACAGGACCAATTTTTCTCGCACTTCTCGCAGGAATCGTTGCTATCTATGAAATATGGAAATTGTGGTACACCTACACGCAAAAAATGAAAACATATGAAGAAGCTTTGCCAGATGCGAAAGGGCGAGAACTTGAATAGTAACGAAAAAGGAACAGGTAACGCAGCCCCAGAACGCGAAGTAGCGTCAGACTTATTCAGAAGGGGAGTAATCGTCTCCCCATTTTTACTTGTTATCTGCCTTATTTTCTGGGGTTTAGGCGGCTTAGCATGTGGAGCTATTGCCTTAGGAATAGTCCTCACAAATTTTCTTGCTGGAGCATGGGTTATTGAATGGGCAGTGAAAATATCACCCCAATTACTCATGGGAGCTGTCCTCGGAGGGTTTGTCATCCGAATGGGAGTAATCACTGGGGTTGTTCTGCCTATACGTAACAGCGACTGGTTTGATATTGTTCCATTCGCAGCGGTATTAATTTTTTTACATTTAGGCCTTTTGATTTGGGAAATGCGGTACGTGTCTGCCACTCTTAGTTATCCGGGATTAAAGCCGCGGACAAAGAGACAAAAGTAGAAAAAAAGTATAGGTTAGGAGTCGTGTTAAAAATGAATATTCTTGCACTAGATTTCCCTCCAGTAAGCCACTTATTTGAATGGCCGGATTTTGCCTTTGAAGGAACTCCGCTCGCCATGAACAAAACTGTTCTGATCTATCTACTCGCCCTTGCGCTCACTCTTGGTTTGTTCCTTTTGTCAGGGTCGAAGAAAGGCCTTGTCCCAAGAGGGATCTCTCATGTCGCTGAGGGTGGCATCAATTTCGTTGAAGACAGCATCGTTATGCAAACCATGGGTGCCGAAGGAAAGAAATACGTACCTTTCCTGACCACAATGTTCTTCTTCATATTCTTCTCAAACATTTTTGAAGTCATCCCATTCATCCAATTCCCAGCAAACGCGCGTATGGCTGTTCCTATCGCCATGGCTTTGATGGTTTGGGTCATCTACAATTTTCTCGGAGTTAAAAACCAGGGATTCTTTGGCTACATCAAGAACAGCCTTTTCCCACCTGGAGTACCTAAAGCTCTCTATATAATCGTCACACCTATCGAGTTCTTCTCGGTATTTATAATTAGACCACTTTCGTTAGCGATTCGGTTATGGGCCAACATGGTTGCTGGCCACCTCCTTCTCGTTACGTTCGCTGTCCTCTCAGCTACGCTTTGGGACAGCACCTATGTTGGAGCTTTAGCTCCAGCAGCAATGCTAACCCTGATGACAGGATTTGAGATTCTTGTATCGTTTCTTCAAGCCTTCATCTTTACAATACTCACCGCCGTTTATATGGGCGGTGCCATACACCCAGAACACTAGGAGTTAACAGTGCTCAGCTTAATTGCATCAACAATAAGTATCCTCGCCGCAGCAGTCACAGAAGGTGAAGGTCTCAAAGCCATAGGCGCAGGCCTTGGCTATGGACTTGCAGCTATCGGACCAGGCGTAGGTATCGGTATCGTCGTCGGAGCAGCAATCGACGCAATGACCAGACAGCCAGAGTCGGCAGGAACGGCCAGAACAACAATGTTCTTGGGCATAGCGTTCACCGAGGCTCTTGCGCTGATCGGTTTCGTTGTGTTTATCTTGTTGCTCCCATAAATAATCCAAACCCAAAGGGAAAAAACATGAAGAAAAGATTGATAATTGCTTCTACCTTAACTGGACTGCTTTTGGTTTTCGGAATGGTCGGAAGTGCAGCGGCAAGCGGCGAAAGTCTCGGTAAATGTTCCGTAGATGAATACGCAGAAAAATTTGGCGCAGCAGAACTCACCCCTGAAAACATTAGCGACGAGGAATCCATTGAAGCTATAGGCGAGATCTTTGATGGATGTATTGAAGCGCCAAGTCCTATCATTCCAGAAATAAATGAAGTTATCTGGGGTGGAGGAGCTTTCGTGGTTCTGCTTGCTCTCATGTTGTGGAAGGGATTCCCAGCTGTCCAAAAGATCATGAACGAACGTTCAGAAAAAATAGCGTCAGACCTTGATGAAGCAGATAAGGCAAAAACAGATGCTCAAGCTGTTAAAAGCCAATATGAGGCTGAATTAGCTGATGCGAAATCAGCTGCAGCGGCCGTGCTCGAGGAAGCGCGACAACAGGCAGAAGTCTTACGAAGCGACTTACAGGCACGTGCTGAAACAGAAATTTCTGAAATGAAAGCACAAGCAGCCTCAGAGATTGAAGCGGCCCGAGAAAGAGCAATGGGTGACCTTCAAAGTGAGGTTGCTGACATAGTAGTTGGTGCTGCTGAAAGAGTCGTAGAGGCAAATCTTGATGCGGAAGCCCAAGCACGCCTTATTGATAATTACATCAACCAAGTTGGCTCGAACTAGCAGGCGGGTGAGGACTGATGGCAGACGATAAAATCAACAGCTACGCACAGGCGATCCTGGCTGTGTCAGCTGCTGAAGGGAATGGAACTCAAGTTGAGGACGAACTCCATAGGTTCGCTCAAGTACTTGAAGGTTCAGATGAACTGAAAACCACGCTTAGCGATTCAAGTGTTCCGGCAGCCCGACGTCAGCAAATTGTTGAAGACCTCCTGGATGGTCAAGTTACCCGAACTACAGTGGCGCTCATTTCGATGCTTGTTGCTGCAGGACAAGGAGCAGATATTAAAAATATCGCTAGACAAGTAGCTGACCTTGCCGCAGAAACTCGGGGGAAAGCAGTTGCCGAAGTTTTCTCTGTCGTTGAATTAACCGACGATCAGCAGACAAGACTAGCAACGGCCCTTAAGTCTGCAACTGGGAAAGATGTAGAAATGAAAGTCATCATAGATGAATCAGTGATGGGAGGTCTGCTAGTGCAGATCGAAGATGAAGTAATCGATGGAACAGTCCGTACGAGACTCAAGCAACTGCGAGAGGCATTTTAGATATGGCAGAACTTACTATAAACACGAAAGATATAGCGTCAGCGATACGTAAGAATTTGGATGGATTTGAACCATCCGTTGCGTCTGGCCAAGTAGGGCGAGTAGTTGAAGTAGGTGATGGTATCGCTCGAGTGTCAGGCTTGCCCGACGCTGCAGTAAATGAGATGCTTCAATTTGAGGGTGGCATTGTAGGCCTTGCCCTGAACCTCGATGAAGAAACTATTGGAGCAGTTGTTCTTGGAGAATCAACTGGCATCGAAGAGGGACAACCTGTTCGTTCCACTGGAGAGATTCTGTCAATGCCAGTAGGTGATGCAATGTTGGGACGAGTCGTAAATGCACTCGGCGAACCCATTGATGGGAAAGGCGTAATCTCCGGATCTCAAATGCGAAGAATGGAAGTGCAAGCACCTGGCATTATCGGTCGTAAACCTGTCCACGAGCCTATGCAAACAGGTATTAAAGCAATTGATTCACTTATCCCAATCGGGAGAGGGCAACGAGAACTTATCATCGGTGACCGTAAAACAGGAAAAACAACCATTGCTATCGACACGATCATTAACCAAAAAGGTCTTGGCGTTAAATGCATCTACGTAGCTATCGGGCAAAAGGCCTCAACCGTAGCCCAAACTGTTGCAACCTTAGAAGAATTTGGTGCCCTTGAGTACACAGTGGTCGTGGTCGCACCCGCTTCTGACCCCGCACCATTTAAATACTTAGCCCCATATGCAGGTTGCGCTGTCGGCCAACATTGGATGGATAACGGAGAACATGCCCTCGTTGTGTACGACGACCTTTCCAAACAGGCTGAAGCATACAGGCAAATGGCTTTGCTCCTTCGACGCCCACCAGGCCGTGAAGCCTACCCAGGTGACGTTTTTTACCTCCATAGCCGGCTACTGGAAAGAGCTGCGAAGTTAAGTGATGAACTTGGAGCTGGAAGCTTGACCGCTCTCCCAGTGATTGAAACAAAAGCTGGAGACGTATCTGCGTATATACCCACAAATGTGATTTCTATCACTGACGGCCAAATCTTCCTTCAAGATGACTTGTTCAAATCTGGTGTTCGACCAGCCGTTGACGTAGGTATTTCAGTTTCCCGTGTGGGATCAGCCGCACAGATTAAAGCAATGAAAACAGCGGTTGGAACGCTCAAATCAGACCTGCAGCAATTCCGAGAGCTAGAATCTTTCGCTGCCTTCGGGTCCGACTTAGATGCTGTTTCCCAAAACCAACTTGATCGAGGTTACCGGCTAACAGAACTCCTCAAACAAGGAATTAACTCACCAATGAAAGTCGAAGAACAAGTTGTTTCGCTTTTCGCTGGGACACAAGGTTACCTTGACAATGTCGCAGTAGAAGATGTTGGACGATTTGAGGAAGGACTTCTTGATCTCGTAAAATCCCAACATTCTGGCCTACTTGCTGACATTGTTTCTTCAGGAACAGTTGATGAGGAAACCCTTAATTCAATAATTAGCTCATATTCTGAAAACTTTGAAAGCTCAGACAAGAATGAAAGTGTTTCACCAGAAGCTCAGGAACAACCTGATGCCGAAACTGCAATGGTGGACTCAGATATAACTCTTCCCGAGACTGATATAGCTCGCGGTGAGGAAAACGAGGACTAGATAAATGCCAGGCGGCCAGGAACGTACTCTCCGTCGGCGGATCAATTCGGTCCAGTCTACGAAACAGATAACTCGCGCTATGGAACTTATAGCGGCAACTCGAGTTGTCAAAGCTATGACCCGGGCGAACGCAGCACGGCCATATGCTGCGAAAATGACTGGAGTCATTGAAGATCTGGCTTCAGGAGGCGTTGGGGTAGATGACCCACTCTTACGATCAGGAGACACAATCAAATCAATCGGATTTGTCGTCATCACATCCGATAGAGGTTTAGCTGGTGCATACAACTCTGCGGTAATTAAAGCAGCAGAAAAAGAAGTAATGGCAGCGCAAACCGAAGGAAAACAATACAAACTCATTCTTGTCGGCAAAAAAGCCGAAGATTATTTCAAATTCCGAAACTATGAAATAGAAGCCGCATTTTCCGGAATGACGGACACCCCTTCATATGAAGATGCAAGAAAAGTAGCCACCACCGTTCGTGACATCTTTATCGCAGAAGAAGTTGACCAGGTCATTTTGGCATACCAAGAATTTATTTCAATGGGAACCCAAAAAGTCGCAGTAAGAAAATTTCTCCCACTGGAATCAATGGAAACAGTCGCATCAGAAGGCGGTGGCGACGCTGAATCACGAGCATTATTTGAATTTGAACCATCCCCAGAAGGAGTTCTTTCAGCTCTGCTCCCTCGTTATGTTGAATCCCGACTTTACTCGGCGTTACTTGATGCATCAGCATCAGAGCATGCGAATCGTCAGCGGGCTATGAAAGCCGCTACTGACAACGCTGAAGAGCTAATAACGAAACTCAGTCGAGCTTTGAACAGGGCACGCCAAGATGCCATCACAACAGAAATTATGGAAATTGTTGGTGGAGCTGAAGCGCTTGGTGATGGAAGCGATGAAAAAAGCACGATCGAAGAACACGAAGAAACACAAATAACGGTATAAGTCTAATTACCTTTGCCTAGGAGCAGAAATGACAGTTACAGAACCAAATACAGCAACTAAAGATGGGAAAGTGGTCTCAATAGCAGGACCTGTTATCGATGTTGAATTCCCTGAGGACAATCTTCCAGAGATCAATACAGCTTTAGCTTTTGACATAGTAGTTGATGACGAAACGATCACAGTTTATGCAGAAGTAGCTCAACAAATCGGAGACAGCAGAGTCAGGGCTATTTCTTTAAAGCCAACAGATGGACTGAAGAGAGGAACTGCTGTTCGTAACACTGGAGCAGGAATCCAAGTCCCAGTCGGAGATGTAACGTTAGGTCACGTATGGAACGTAATCGGAGAGCCATTAGATGTGGACGCTTCAACCCTTGACATTGATGAAAAATGGGAAATTCATCGTCCAGCGCCTTCCTTTGACAGTCTTGAGCCATCCGCAAACATGTTCGAAACTGGTATCAAAGTTATTGACCTTCTAACCCCATATAAAGAAGGTGGGAAAATCGGCTTGTTCGGTGGTGCCGGAGTAGGGAAAACAGTTCTTATCACCGAAATGATCAACCGTGTTGCTACACAACACGGAGGTGTTTCTGTGTTCGCTGGCGTAGGAGAGCGGACACGTGAAGGAACAGATCTCTTCTTAGAAATGGAAGAATCCGGTGTTCTTGATAAAGCAGCTTTGGTATTTGGTCAAATGGATGAGCCACCTGGAGTGCGACTCAGAATAGCTCTTGCGGGTGTAACGATGGCCGAATATTTCAGAGATGTTCAAAATCAGGACGTGCTTCTCTTTATCGATAACATTTTCCGATTTGTGCAAGCCGGTTCCGAAGTATCTACGCTCCTCGGGCGTATGCCTTCAGCTGTTGGATACCAACCAACGCTCGCTGATGAAATGGGAGAACTACAGGAAAGAATTACTTCCACACGAGGAAAATCAATCACCTCGCTGCAGGCAGTATATGTTCCAGCTGATGACTACACTGACCCCGCTCCGTTCACATCATTTACTCACTTTGATGGGACGACAGAATTGAGCAGGGACATAGCTTCTCTAGGTATTTACCCAGCTGTTGACCCTCTTGCATCAACATCTACCATCCTCACTCCAGAGGTCGTAGGTGACAGGCACTACAACGTAGCTCGACGCGTGCAGGAAGTTCTTCAGCGATATAAGGAATTGCAAGACATCATTGCGATCCTTGGTTTAGATGAACTCTCAGAAGAGGATCGAATTACCGTTGATCGGGCACGAAAAGTAGAAAGATTCCTCTCGCAACCCATGTTCGTTGCTGAAATCTTCACTGGTCAACCCGGTGTTTTCACAAGCATTGATGACACCGTGTCATCATTTGAAGCCCTAGTTCAAGGTGACCTTGATCACCTTCCTGAACAAGCCTTCTACATGGTAGGTGGCGCTGAAGAGGTTGAGCGAAAAGCTGCAGAACTTGAAGCAAACGCTTAACCCAAGGTTTGCTGTAGATAGGAGCGCATAAGATGCCTTTGCGAGTGGAACTAGTTTCTCCCGAAAGAATCGTATATGAGGGTGATGCTGACTTGGTCATCGCGAGAACCAGCGATGGAGAGATCGGATTTCAGCCTGGACACGTACCTTTCGTAGGTAATCTTGTGTCCTCAGTGGTGCGAATAGCGTTATCTGATGGGGGAGTTCAGCGAATAGCGGTCCACAGTGGATTTGTGGAAGTATCTGACGATCATGTCGCGCTTCTATCCGATGTTGCTGAACTTTCGCAAGATATAGATCTCGACAGGGCAAAGAAAGCCCTAGAGACCGCTCAAAACAGCATTAACTCAAATTCGGAAGATGCTGAAGCAGTGGCAGCTTTGCAGAGGGCTGAAACGCGCATTGAAGCCGCTTCTTAGCGCTAATTTTTTCTAGGTTCTAACCATTAGGCCCAGAACCTGGCTGGACTATTTTAGCGAATTCTTCTTCCCCTAGACGTGCTTTAATTGCTGGTTCAAGGTCAGGTGCTCGCCTTAGTGTGTGCCCACCATCAACAGCAATATTTTGCCCGGTCACCCAAGAACTCTGATCTCCGGATAACCATACGACAGCATCTCCCACTTCTTCTGGTTCGCCAACACGGCCTAATGGCATGTTTTTCCTATAGTCATCAATCACGTGTGGTAGGTGTTCGAACATCATGGCAGTTGCTTCAGATTTGACAACCCCTGGCCGAATGGAATTTATGCGGATTCCAAATCCGCCTAATTCATCAGCTGAACTTTTCACCAGCATGTCAAGAGCTGCTTTGCTAGAAGAATATGCTGCGCGGAACCTTCCACCTAAAGCGCCAGCAATTGATGAAATAGCGATTATGGAACCTCCGGTTTCACGCATAGTCGCTGCGGAAGCTTGAATCGTGTTAAACGCACCAATAACGTTTATCTCCAGCACGGAACGGAAAGTATCTGCATCCATTGTTAGGAAAGGGCCTCCAGCGCCAATGCCCGCATTCGCAACGGAAATATTTAAGACACCATCTGCGTTTGACGCAACCGCAACTGCACGCTGAACATCATTTTCGTTAGTCACATCACAAACAGCGATTTGAATATTGTCAGGGTTGTCGCATAGTGATTGTAAATCCGATGCCGCAGTCTCAAGGACGTCTTCTCGCCGACCGGCGATTGTTACCTTTGCTCCTGCTTCAAGAAGGCGAACAGCGATACCAAGTCCGATTCCCGTACCACCGCCTGTCACTAACGCATGTTTCCCTGATAAATCACTCATTTGTAAACCCTTTAACTTGTGTGCATTTAAGCGTAGTCAATTTCACTAATAGCGTTCAATTTATCTTGTGCGTGCTGTGCGTTGACTAAACGAACAGTTCCAGACTTTGACCGCATCACCAGAGATTGCGTCACAGTCTTGTTGCTTTCATATTGCACTCCGCGAAGCAGATCCCCATCAGTTATGCCTGTAGCGGCGAAGAAGCAATTATCTCCACTAACCAAATCATCCAACGTAAGGGTTGCCTCCAAGTCGTACCCTTCTGCGATAGCTTGAGCCTTCTCTTCATCATTTCGTGGCCAGAGCTTTCCCTGAAGATCGCCTCCCATGCATTTCAAAGCAGCTGCGGCGATAACGCCTTCAGGGGTTCCGCCAATCCCGAACAGAATATCAGCGCCGGAATCTGGCCATGCTGTTGAAATCGCTCCAGCTACATCTCCATCAGGGATGAGTCGGATTCTCGCCCCAGCTTCACGTAACTCTTCGATAAGTTCATCATGTCGTGGCCGGTCAAGGACAACGGCTGTTAAATCCCGTACGTTTTCTCCCTTAGCCTTCGCAATCGCTTGCAGATTTTCAGTCGGGCTAGCATTTATATCAACGAGACCCTTCGCCGATGGTCCCACAGCTATTTTTTCCATGTAGACACAAGGACCTGGGTCAAACATTGTATTTTCTTCACTAACAGCGAGAACAGCAATTGCATTACCGCGCCCCAACGCGGTGAGGGTAGTTCCATCAATTGGGTCAACGGCTACATCACATTTTGGGGCGGAGCCATCTCCGACCTTTTCACCATTGAAAAGCATTGGCGCTTCATCTTTCTCTCCTTCGCCAATAATCACAACACCATCCATGCTGACGCTTCTCAGTACAACCCGCATCGCATTTACAGCAGCGCCATCAGCGCCTTCTTTATCGCCCCTGCCCATCCACCTAGCAGCAGCCATTGCTGCAGCCTCGGTGACTCTAACCAGCTCCATTGCTAAATTCCGATCAGGCGATTTTGCTTCAGTCATAGATGCTCCCAAGTAGTCCTCACCCAAACGCTACAACCGCTGGGCCACTTAAGGGAAGTATTAATCGTGAAAGATAAAACTTTTTACTCATTGCTAATCCGATATGTAGAAATTTACGACTTGGATCTAATGTAGGAATGTGCTGTTGGCAGAACTTGAGATCCATCACTCAAGAAGAAATGCGCCCACGCGACGAGTCGCACTGGGCTATACCTACCTGCCTCTCCAGAAAGGCGCAGGAAATGGATCAGTCCTGCTATCTGGAATAGTGGCCCGGTTCATGCCCGACATTGAACAAGATTTCTATGACGATTACAAAAAACTCTTGTATCAATTGCAACGAGGAGAACGAATTTCTCAACCTCGGTTACGTCACCGGTTCCAAGAAGACAAAGTAGGTTTAGCCCGAACAGTGCATCAATTGCACGAAAATGAAGGGAATTTCCGATTCATTTTTGAATTGAATGAAGCAGCGCCGGAACAAAATATTCTTGCTGCAGCGTATGCGACCAGCCAATTCGCTTATCGTGACAGGCCTGCAGTTATTAACCTTATGAATAAAGCTGCGAATTGGAGAGGGGAAGTCGGAACAGATTTCATTTCCTACCTTTTGAGTCGGCACGATAAATTTGTCGCTAATCTCGGTCATGAAAGTTCAGAAATATGGGCTTTGAAAACCCTGGGTATAAAAACATCTAACCCTGATCCAGCAGAGATCAAGCAAAGATTTCGAAAATTATTACGATCTACTCACCCTGATACGGGAGAGGGTAGTGAGAGAATTGATGTAGCGAAAAGAATTGAAGATTTAACTGAAGCGAGGAGGATACTTCTCCGGTAACCAATCCCGTAACACTGGAGAGGGAGGAACGTTATGAAACCTAAAGGCATGGTTTTATTTCATGGAGCAGGAGGGAATAAAGATCATCGTGTGCTGAAACTTATTGAGGACACGGTGGAGATACCTGTTCTTAGAAAAAACTTTGATTACCGGAATATAGGTGACCGGCGTCCACCTCCCCGAATTCCGAAGTTAGTTGATGAGGTGAACCAAGAATGCGTTGCTTTTGCAAAGAAATTGGGTGTTTCAACAAGTAGCCTCCTTGTCGGTGGCCGGTCAATGGGTGGCAGAGCGGCTTCGATGGCAGCGGCTAGGGGACTTAATATACGCGGACTCGTTCTTTTGAGTTACCCACTACATCCAGTGAAAAAACCAGAGAAGTTACGGGTTGAACATTTCCCGAATATAAAGAAACCTTGTTTGTTTATATCAGGTGACCGTGACCCATTTGGTTCACCTACGACTTTTGCGAAATATCTTCAATTGATTGAAGCGCCTGTGACTATGGAATGGCTTGAAGGTCAGAACCATGACCCGAAAGACACTGGTCTTGTCGTTGCGAAATTGCAGGATTGGATTCTGTCACTTCGCTAAGTGACGGCCTTGTTTTCTGGGTTGAGGTCTTCGAGTTCTTGGTTCGCTGATTCGGGGAAGAAGAAAATGATGATGAGGACAACTAGGAATGGGCATATTGCAAGGATCGTGAATGTTTCTCCGAAACTTCCTAACCTTTCAGATAAATCCCCGCATAGGAGTAATCCGACTGCGCTGCCAAGAACAGCGATAAGTGAGAGGAATCCGTTTATTTGCCCTCGTCTACCAGTTCCAAACATTTCAGCCCCGTACACGCCGAGAGAGGGGCCTGCTCCTGCTGAAATAATGCCAGATAGGACAGCGACCGCCCACATTCCAAAGCCAGAGAAACTGTACGCGCACACAGTGAAAAAACTTCCTAACCCGACAGCTATGACAGCGACCGGTTTTCTACCTTTTCTATCAGATAATTTCGCGGCTATAGCGACGCCAATGATTTGAGGGGTGTGTGCAGTGACGAGAAAGAGGGTTATTTTCGCTGCGCTAAAGTTTCGTTCATCTCGGAGAAATTCGTTGCGGAATTGGCTTGCAGGAGACACGAATATAAATAGGAGAAAAGCAACTGCGGCAAGAAAAACGACACGGGACATAATCAAATGCTGTTTCTGAGTTTCGTTAGTGTTTTCAGATAATTTTTTGTGACGTTGATATCGTTCGCTTTCTTGCAGGTTGGAACGTATCCACATCACAACTGGGAAGAAAAATAGTGAGGCGAAGAATAGGAGGCGCCATCCGCGAATATGTAAGTCAGCGAGGAATAAGAACCAGACTGGGATCCCGGCTCCTAGGCCAGCTGTCAACGTGAGTAATCCAGCGATGTAGGCTCTGCTTCCTTTCGGCGATGACTCAGCGGCCATGATGCCGATAAGGATGCTAATAGATGTGGCAAAACCTCGAGCCATGGATTGGGTTACGCCTAACGCTAATAAATTGGGGGCGAAAGCACTCAGGAGCGATAAGGCACAACCACCCCACAACGAGAAAATTAGTAATCTTTTTCGCCCATGGCGGTCAGCTAATGCAGAAACTAGGACTGTTATTAAGGTTCCGATACGGATCGATGCGAGAAGAATTCCTTGGGCTCGGTCATCGGCTCCGAATTCTTCGGTAGCGAATGTAGCTGTCTGTCCGATAAGTGCCCCTAGGAAACCAGTGACAACAGCAGCGACACATAAGAAACTCACGGTTCTACTCGTGACAGCATCAAATCGGTTCGGTGGCGCCCACCAAAAGGACTTGCCTGAATAGGACCTTTTCTTTAACGCTTTTTTGATAGGGAAATGGAGAAGCCCTCGCCAAAAAGGGGAAGCAATTGTGTAACGGAACGATTCGGTTACCTCAAAACCACCTGAGCAGGTCTTGACGTCAATAGAGCGTTGATAGTGGTCGAAGGGGCCTTCATTTAACGTAAACTCTCCGGCTTGAGTCTCATATTCGGATATGAAGATATCGTCGCGCGCTCCAAGGACTTCGGTTAACTCTTCCTGTTGGAGTACTCGGGTATGGGAGAATTCAGTCATCGTTTCCTAAATGTAAATAGGTTTTTCATGAAACATCTCTGTTTTGAGGGAATAAGTACACTCTCAGAGCATAATTGGATCATGGATCGCATCCTCGTTCGACCAAGTGGACCTCTTTCCGGAGATGTCACAATTAAAGGTGCAAAAAACTCTGCACTGAAACTCATGGCTGCCTGCACGTTAACGGAAGGAACTTTTCGTTTAAATAATGTTCCAGATATCACTGATGTTCGGCTCATGTCAGAACTCCTAGGTTCACTTGGAATGACAGTTGAAAGAATCTCTGAGAATACGTTAGAAATCGTCAACCCAGGGAATCTAACACCTGAAGCCCCGTATGAACTTGTGGAGAAAATGCGTGCATCAATTGTGGTACTCGGTCCGCTGCTAGCAACATATGGGAAAGCAAAAGTAGCGCTTCCCGGAGGTGACGATTTCGGACCTCGCCCCATAGACATGCATTTGCGCGGATTAGAAACATTAGGTGCAAAATTCCACTCCCAACACGGGTACATAGAAGGTAATTGCGAGGGTTTGACGGGGGCTCGGATCGTTCTTGAATTCCCGAGTGTCGGAGCAACGGAAAACGTGATGATGGCCGCTGTACGTGCGAAAGGGGAAACAACGATAGAGAACGCTGCCCGAGAGCCGGAAATAGCGGACCTAGCGACTTTCCTGAATCGAATGGGAGGGAACGTTCTAGGAGCAGGCACATCGACAATCGTTATAGAAGGCGTCGATGAGCTCGTAGCAGTTGAACATTCAGTGATCCCAGACCGGATAGAAGCAGCAACATATTTAGCTGCGACCGGCATAGCTGGAGGTGAAGTAAACCTGATCGGGGCCCGCCCAGATCACATGGATATGCTTTGCCAGAAAGTAGGGGAAATGGGGATGCGAATCTCCGCTGACCCAAATGGGTTATGGGTGATGTGTAATAAGGACCTCCAATCCGTGGATTTAGCTACGTTGCCATACCCGGGAATCGCGACAGATTACAAACCATTTCTCGTTTCAATGCTCACAGTGGCTTCAGGCGTCGGGATCGTGACAGAAAACTTATTTAGTGGCCGGTTCCGTTACGTTGATGAATTGATACGCATGGGGGCTGACATAAGGACAGAAGGACACCACGCAGTGATACGAGGAGTTAACAGGCTTTCAGGAGCGCCAGTCAGGGCACACGATATTCGGGCAGGTGCAGCGCTCGTCATCGCTGCTTTGAAAGCTGATGGAGAAACAGAAATCAGAGACCCAGAACACATAGACCGAGGATACGAAGGCCTTGTAGAGAACCTCTCCAGCCTTGGAGCAGATATTCAACGCCTAAGTTAAATCATCCGGTTCTTCAGATTTTTTGGCACGTTTATTCGCTAAAACCAATAAACAAAAAACGAAAATTATTGGTGCGACCACCATCAGGATCTCATCCCAGCCACCCTGATGGCCCAAAACATAGAATAAACGCATGGAGAAATAATACCAGTTGGTTTCATAGGCGAACTAACTCGGTGTAGCACTTAAATCCAACCTTCTGCTCCGTATGTAATCCATGGGTATTCCATTCGGGCCAATATTAGTTTCTATGTCCACCTATTTTGCCCAATTGTTTGGTTCTATGGCGTAGATAAAGCCTTGCAGCAGCTGGTTCTCTTCCCGGTTGGCAGTATTCTTTCGAGCTATTTCTATTAGTTTTTCAATAGCTTGGCGTCCTTCAAGTCCACCAGATGAGAACCCTCCATGTTCGTCAAAGAGTTGAGTTCGTAATGTTCTTGCTGTTTGTTTATGCCAGAAGGAAACGTTCATTTCTGTATCTCCTTGAAAGGAGGAGAAAACGAGGTTTGTCGAACCTATTGTCGCCCATTGGTCATCGATGATCGCTGTTTTGGAATGCACATATATTTCTTCATAACCCCATGTTCGTAAAGCAGCGACAGCTGCTAAACAAAAATTCGGGTATTCACCGCATTTCGCTAAGGCTTCATAAGCAGCTGCGATACCGGGGTGGGCTTTGGCAGCCGCTAACTCCGGCATAGCATCTGCAGGAACAAGAGCGAGCACGGGCACGCCTCTTTCCAGTGTTCCATGGATTACGTCAAGGCACGCTCTACTTAAAAAAATCTGATTCTCAACATACACGTATTCTTGGGCTGCTTCGAAAGCTTCAAGGTACTGCTGTCGCACACTATTTTCCCCTTCAGGAAGTTCAGAGTACAGGTCAGGGAGAACGCTACGAGTTATCTGCGCTCTTACACTTCCAGCATCAGCGGAAATCCCGACCACGTCAGGTAAATCATTGGTTTCTGTTTCTGGCCAACTCCCAAACGCCTCATCCTGTTCTGAAGCCTGATTCCATCGCATGACAAAATTTGTGTGTACGTCACTTGTGATAGGTCCTTGTATTTGGCAATGAACGTCATGAATATTTGAATATCTTTCGTTACGTTCACCAAACGTTGGTTCTCCATGTGATGAGTCCGCCATTGACCCTTGAGTGATGTTGATTCCACCAACGAACGCAATTTCATCTGGTGTCCCAGCATCAATAATCCAAACCTTTTGATGTTGGCAATTCCTTCCAACCGCATCCCACCGCAGCTGCCAACGCGTACCCCTAACAGATAGCATTCCTGCTGTTGTGGCGTCAGCGCATAATGTGTCTTCGGCTTCAGCTGAAGGACCTTCCGGATGCCAGACAAGTGCCCGCACATCAAGCCCTCTATCAGCAGCATCGTCAAGGATGTCAAAAAATGTACCACGCCCGTTAGGGAACGTGGCTTCTGGTTCAAGAAACGCGACGCACACCCAGACCGAAGAAACCGCTGCCTCAATGGCGGAAGCGATCCGATCAAACGCCACTCCACCGTCAACGAGAGGGGTTATCGCATTATTATCTCTGACAGGGAACAACGCTAAGTTTGGACTTGGAATACCCATATGTAGACATTAGCGAATCAAGGGGTTAACGGGTTCCCTTTTCAACTTGTTCTTTTAACAATTGTAAATTCTCTTTCCATATTGAGGAAAGAATTTTCGCTCCCACGGGATTTCGAAACGGACCACCCATCCAGAAAGGAAAATGCAGAGTTTCTTCCCACATAAACAACGTTCCACCATCTAGCTCCGTGGTTAGGGAAAAACGGCCTTCTCCTTTGACTAAACCTTCATGGATAACCCCTATAGATTCTCCGGGTATCCATTCAGTGATTTCTATCCGGTCATTAAGCCGGATAGGACCCACTTTTGTAGCGCAATCAAACTGGGTACCAACCCCACTACGTCTCCCCCCGATAAAGGTGATGCTTTCAGCATCTTTCATCCAATGAACATGATCAGCGACATTCTCAACAACGGCCCACACCTCTTCAACAGAAGCTTGTATCTGCGTACTTACACGAATTGTTGCCATGCACCTATTTTAGTAGAAGAGCGTGTTTAATGAATTCCTGAACGAAGTGATTTCCGCCACAGTGATGTTCCCCATTTTTTTCAGTATTCTTAAAACGTGACAAATCCCATAATTTACCTTGATAACGCAGCGTCAACTCCGACACGTCAAGAAACAATAGAAGCAATGCTACCCATTCTCGAAGAGAACTATGGCAACCCATCAGGTTCCCATTCCATGGCAAGGAAAGCCCTTCGCGCCATCGACGACGCGAGAGATATCCTGGCGGAAACCCTTGGATGCCGAGCGCAAGAAATCATTTACACTTCCGGAGGAACCGAAGCAGACAACCTCGCTATTTTCGGAACACATAACGCTCTTGGCGGCACCATTATCTGCTCCGCTACCGAACACCACGCAGTGCTGGAACCCACAGAAACCATCGGAGGGCAGATCGCGAAAGTAAACCCAGACGGATCACTTGACCTAAATCACCTCACAGATCTTCTCAATGAACAAACCACGCTTGTCTCAATAGGGTTAGTCAATGGCGAAACAGGAATCATCCAAGACCTAGAAACAATTTCTGACCTTATAAAAGAACTGGCCCCTAACGCTCTCCTACACACAGACGCCGTGCAGGGATTCCCCTGGTTAGATATTCCAACCGCAACAAAACCCGCTGATCTAATCAGTATCGCCGCACATAAATTCGGCGGCCCTAAAGGAATCGGGTTACTCGTCGCGAAAGAGAAAACGAAACTCGCCCCAATGCAACTAGGCGGGGGGCAAGAACAAGGCATTCGAAGCGGAACCCAAGACGTGGCCGGAATCGTAGGAATGGCAGCTGCCGCACAACAGACAGCGCATACAAGACAGGAAACGATTAAACGCATCACCCCACTCCGCAATGAGCTAGCAGATGGGCTTACGCGAATAGAAGGGAGCTATGAAACAGGAGTTTCAAGAAACCCAAATGGGGAAACAGACCGGTCAAAGAAAATAGCTGGTTCCTGCCACGTATGTTTCGACCAGGTAGAAAGCGAAGCCTTACTCTTCCTACTCGAACAGGAAAATATTCTTGCATCAGCGGCTTCATCTTGTTCAAGTGGAGCCCAAGACCCCTCCCATGTCCTAGCCGCAATGGGTTATAACCGTGAACTCGCCGGAGGGTCCCTAAGGCTCTCCCTTGGATATAAGACATCAAACGATGATGTAAAAACAGCTTTAGATATAATTCCAAGATCAATAATGAAACTTAGAGAAACCGGATCATGAAAAAAGCAAAAAAAATTCTTGTAGCAATGTCTGGCGGAGTTGATTCATCTGTCGCTGCAGCGGTACTAATCGAAGAAGGCTTCGATGTCACCGGCGTAACGATGAAACTTTGGGGCGGTTCCTCTGACACCGGATGTTGTTCTGTCTCAGACGTGATCGATGCTCGAAGAGTCGCTGACCAATTAGGGATACCCCACCACGTCTTTAATTTCGGAGACGAATTCGACGCCCATGTTGTCGAACCGTATGTAGAAGCTCACGCTCTTGGCGAAACCCCGAACCCATGCATTGAATGCAACCGGCATGTGAAGTTCGATAAATTATTTCGACGAGCCAACGCCCTCGGGTTTGACATGATCGCAACAGGGCATCACGCCCAAATCACTGAAGAAAAAGGAAATTTCCGAATCATGAGGTCAGTAGACCAGTCAAAGGATCAATCCTATGTGCTTCACATGCTCACTCAAGAACAGCTTCAAAAACTACAATTCCCAATTGGGACAATGACAAAGAAACAAGTTCGCGAAAAAGCGAATGCGTTATCCATGCAAACAGCAGGTAAAGCAGATAGTCAAGACGTGTGTTTCATTAGTAGAACGAAAGGGGGGCGCCAAATCTTCCTCCAGGAACGCTTAGAGATGACCTCTGGAAAAGTTATTGATACAACTGGAGTGAAAATCGCTGAAGTAGAAGCAGTTGAAATGGTCACCATAGGCCAAAGGAAAGGATTAGGAGTTTCCGGAGAAAGAAACCCACAATACGCAATAGATGTAGACGTCCAACAGGCAACGGTAACCGTTGGGTCGAAAAATGACCTCTTCTGCCAAGAAACACCGATAATCAATTTGCACTGGGTTGGGAACCCGGACTCTGACATATTAGATGTCCAAACAAGCGCACATGGGAAGACTTCCCGAGCCCGAGTAGATGGGCACGTCATTTGGGAAGAACCACGCATGAAAGTAGCGCCTGGCCAGTCAGTTGTTTTTTATAAAGACAATGAAGTTGTCGGTTCAGCTACCGCAACAAAAACCACTCGTTAGTTTCTAAAACGCAGGGATTGAACGACGTTTCGCTTCCTCTAACGTTAAAGACGTTAGCGAAGGAGCGACCAGGAAAGAATCTACTGGCGCTATTTCAGGTGGGGCAAGAGGGTTGATTTGCAGAGACAAATCCACGGACTCGATAAGCGATACTTCCAATGCCAAACCAATGGATGACAACGTAAGGTCCTTACCCTGAGAACTCATTGGCGCAGGCTGAATGATTTGAATAGCAGTTCTTCGAACCAGAAACGGGTCAGCGACGACCATTCCATCATGAACCACCAATCCTGCAGGTACGAAAACCAGCCAGCGGTTTGCAAGCGCAGAAAGCGAACGGTATGCAAAAAAACAGCAAACCAACCCAACAACAGCACAAACCACGCCAAAAGTAAATCGTTGAGAAGCGATCAGTAACGGTGGAAAGATAACAGTTCCAGTGATCAGCATCCACGCTAAGGGTATAGGCCCAAGAAGGAATGGCCCTGGCGGTCGCAACGGTAAGCGGATCTCATCACCATAGGAAGAACCATTGACAAACCAGAAACCAACAGTTGGCAATAAACAAATAGACGCCGCGAAACTTGTAGCGATAAGCAACACAACAGAGGAAAAACTTATATCAGATTCAATAGAACCCCATATTGTAAGAACAACAGAAATAGGCACTAAGACCCTAAATAGGGTGAGTAAACTGGCAGAAGGGATTAGAGAAACAGCAAGGACTATTGACCAAAGCAGCCACAAGCCAATGAAAGACGTAATCTGGACAGGGTCGCTGCGAGAAGACAAAACAGCATCAAATACACCGTAACCAGCGAAGGGGAGACACAACCATGAAAGGCGGAAAGCTAACATCCAAGAAATTTTCGTCACATATGGATGTTCGCAGTTCTAATAGCCATCACGCCAATCCTAAACCCGACTTCCCAGCAGAAATGACCCTCCATGTCTGAAGATGCAACCCTTCGAATGGAAGAACTAAGGAAAATAATTAAGAAACATAACGTTGCCTACTACGAAAAAGACGAACCAACTATCTCTGATGCAGAGTGGGATAGCCTCATGAGGGAACTAAAGGACTTAGAACGTCAATTCCCTGATGTGAAACCTGCGGACTCTCCAACAGAAACAATAGGAGGGGCAACCTCTAAAATATTTGCACCTGTAACCCACTCAGTTCCGATGATGTCACTCGACAATGCATTTGAAATAAGCGAATTGGAGCAATGGACACAAAAAGCGCAAAGGAAACTAGACAGCGAAGATGTCATCTCAGAACTCGTGTGCGAACTGAAATTTGATGGATTAGCTATCTCCATTCGTTACGAAGATGGAAACCTTGTCCAAGCCGCTACTCGAGGAGATGGATCTGTAGGCGAAGATGTAACCCACAACGTTTTGACTATCGCAGATATCCCACATCAGATTACTGGAGCGCCTCCAATCCTTGAAGTACGTGGAGAGGTGTATCTCCGCATAAGTGAATTTGAAAAATTAAATGCGATAGCGGAAAAAAATGATGCGAAAAAATATGTCAACCCCAGAAACGCCGCCGCTGGGTCTCTGCGACAAAAGGATGCCCGTGTCGCTGCTACAAGAAACCTTTCTTTCTGGGCCTACCAGTTAGGACAAGTAGTAGATGGCCCAACGTTAACTTCACATTTCCAAACTCTCGAATATCTACGTTCTTTAGGTCTGCCGGTAAATGAGAACGCTACATGCGTGAACAACAACATAGAAGAACTCCAAAAATGCATTAATGACTTTAAAGAACGTCAATCAAGTTTTGACTATGAATTTGATGGAATAGTTATCAAAGTAGATTCTTTGGACCTTCAAAAAAAACTTGGTTCGACTGCAAAAGCACCTCGATGGGCGATCGCCTACAAACTGCCACCTGAAGAACAGATAACGACGTTATTGGATATTGAAATCTCAATCGGAACAGCAGGGTCAGCTACACCATTCGCCAAACTAGAACCCGTCTTTGTCGGAGGTGTCACAGTCTCAACTGCGACACTGCACAACCAAGACCAGATTAGAGAAAAAGATGTAAGACCTGGAGATAAAGTAATTATCCGCCGTGCTGGTGAAGTCATACCAGAAGTTGTAGGACCAGTTCTGAAACACCGCCCAGAAGGTCTCCCCAAATGGGAATTCCCCAAAAGCTGTCCATCATGTGGTTCTGACTTAACACGACCATCAGGTGAAGCTAGGCACCGTTGCACAAATTACGCATGCCCACGTCAAGTACGAGGAAGAGTAGAACACTTCTCCCAACGAACAGCTATGGACATAGAACACCTCGGTGAACAAACTATTGACTTATTCGTCACGGAAGGCCTCATCGAAGATGTAGGCGACCTGTACTCTCTGAATTTCGAAAAAATTGAATCTTTTGAAGGTTTCGGAGAAACCTCAGTTGAGAATTTACGAAACGCGATTTACTTATCAAAATCCCGCCCATTTGGGAATCTCATATTCGGACTATCAATCCCTCATGTAGGCCGAACAAACGCCGACCTTCTTGCCTCAGAATTTGGGCACATGGACACGTTGATGCACACCGCATTAGATGACTTGGAAGAAATAGAAGGACTTGGCCCAGTTATAGCTTCTAGCGTGCACGAATATTTTCGAACGCCGAAAAACCTTGAAGTCATAGAGAAACTACGCACTGCCGCAGTAAATTTTCAGGGCCCCATAGATGAGGGACTAGAGAAAGTCTTAGCTGGAAAATCAATAGTAGTTACAGGAACGCTTGAGAATTTTACACGTGATGAAGCAGCGGAAGCCATCAAAAAACGCGGTGGGAAATCACCGGGTAGTGTCTCAGGAAAAACTGATGCGCTAGTACTCGGAGAGAACCCGGGAGGATCCAAAATCTCAAAAGCTGAACAACTAGGAATCCCGATTCTTGATGAATTAGCATTCAAAGAACTTCTAGAGACAGGCGAAATCAAAACTTCATGACAACTCAAGAACATGCAGGCTTTGAAGCCAAAGCTATTCTTTGGGATTTCGGGGGGATCTTCACAGGGTCACCCTTTCACTCAATAGATGACTACGCAGAAACATTAGGAATTGAAGGTAGTTTATTAGTCCAACTGGTTTTGGGATATGGAATTGTTGATGGGAACCACCCTTGGCATCGACTTGAACGAGGAGAGATTTCCATGATTGAGGCAGCAAAAGAAGCTGTTGCGGCCGTGGAGAATGTAGGCGTTGCAAATTTCAACTTACAAGACTTCTTTGCTTCTATGAGTGGGGAAAATTCAAATGCTGAAGCAATGTTCAATGGCGTCAGACGTTACAAAAACCTTGGAATTAAGCAAATAATTCTCTCAAACAATATTCGCGAATTCGGGAAAACATGGAAACCCATGCTGCCAGATGGGTTATTCGACGGAATCATAGATAGCAGCGAAGTTGGTGTTCGGAAACCAAACCCTGAAATCTTCAAAATAGCTTTAGCGAAAGCTGAAACATTGCCAAACCAGACAATATTTTTGGATGACTATCCTGAGCATGTAGACGTTGCACGATCGTTGGGAATAATTGGAATCAATGTCGGGCCAAACCCTCTAGAAGCATTAACCGAACTCGATTCGCTACTCAACGTTTCTTCCAGCTAAAGAGCGGTGAAACACCATTCGATTGTTTGACGTTTCTCTGGATCTGATAACGGCCAATACACGGCACTAACGCAATTGCGGTCACCCAATAACTCTGGGACAGCTCTACCTTCTAAAGGTTGATACAAAAACCTGTTAAGTGTTGAACCGAAACTCCCACTTGTTTCGGCACTCTTTCTTGGATTATCTAAATCTCGTAAGATGTTTATTTGATCTGGGGGGATGGGAGTCCCATTGATAGTCAGTTCGGCTTCATAACCTGCGATGAGGTCAATCCCTACAAAACTTTGTCGGAGAACTTCGGAACCAGGTTCCGGCAGTAAAGATTCAATAATCGGGTTCCCTTCAACTCGAATATCGCCACTGTCTTGACTGGAAAGAGCAAAACCTAGAATCACGCCACAAATACCAAGAGTGACCATTAACGGGCCGATCACTCTAGAAAACAGGCTTCGCGTTTCCTTCCTTTTCGCATCAGAACCATCCATGGTCCTATTCTGCCAGATCTCAGATAAGTGATACAATCGCAGGGCGTATGCAAATTCTCTTCAGCAGGAATACGCTCGGTATGTGCCCATATCTACACCATCTCATGCCGGAAAGGTCATTAACGGCCGTTACCGACTAATTACCCTGCTTGGGTCAGGGTCATTGGGGCATGTGTACTTAGCTGATGATATTCCCCAGCGTCGACAAGTCGCGGTGAAAGTATTGCATGATTCGCTTGTAGACGATCAGGAATTTATTGAGAAATTTCGTAAGGAAACAGAAATCGCTGCATCTCTAACACATCCCAATGTCATAGATATCTACGAGTGGGGAGAGGGCGAAATTCCATTCACGGTCATGGAATACTTAAGTGGCGGAACCTTGCAAGAAATGTTCCATGGAACGTCTGCTTTGACAGTATCGCAAGCGGTTGTGATTGGTATAGCAGCTTCTGAAGGTCTGGACTATGTCCACAAACGGGGGATCGTTCAACGAGAACTGAAACCAGAAAAAATCCTATTCGATAGCGAAGGGCGGGTAAAGCTTGGCGGCTTTGTTCTAGCCGCAGACCTATCGGGACCTGCACCCACTGAAAAAAGCAAATACGCTTCACCCGAACATAGAGAAGAGAAAACAATTGGTACAGCGAGCGATATGTATTCTTTAGCGCTGATCCTCACCGAACTAGTTCTTGGTAAAGACGATGTTGGTCGAGATGCGCAAACTAGCACGTCTGAATCCGTAAGCGCTCCCGCTGAAGTCATTTTTGGAAGTATCACTCCAGCGATCACGCAAGCTCTAGCTCATGAGCCAAGCGCTCGGCCGGATGCAGAAACCTTCAGAGATATGCTCGTTGAAGCAAGCAAGGAACTTAGCCGACCTGACCCTTTACCTATCAAGAGCGGGCTAGGTATCAGCATTACCACTCCGGTCAATCCTGGTGACGCAGACGCAAATAAACCCCAAAAGCGAACTCCTTTTACGCGAATAAAAAAAGCTGCCCGATTTGTAGCATCACGTTTCCGAAGGTGGACATGGTTACTACTTATGGCAGCATTAATCGCAGGTGTTATTTCCATAGTGTATGTAAATGATGATGAAGAGATCATAAATATTAGAGAAGTTCCAGATGTAACTGGATTAACAACACAGAGTCTCCTAGATCAAGCAAGTAGTTTCTGGGAATTGGAAGAAGCCTTAACAAGAGCAGATGGATCTACAGCGGGGACTATTCTAAAGACAATCCCACTACCAGGGGAATTGCTTGAAGAAGGCGAAACCCTGACGTATTTCGTATCCCAAGGTTCGGAATTAAGAGATATTCCTCTTGGGCTCACTGGGTTAAGTATCCAAGATGCAGAAGCTGCTCTTCTTGGGGCAAGGCTGACTCTTGGTGCAATTACTCAACAGTCGGATGAAGACATAGGAATTGGTCTAGTGATTGGCCCCGCAAGCCAAGATTCAGAAATGCCTACGGGTTCTCCCGTCGATTTGATCGTAAGTTCCGGCCCAGAACTTAGAACGATTCCAGTTGGCCTCGAGGGGAATTCTTTTGAAGAGGCGGAAACAGCCCTAGTTCTTGAAGGTTTACAAGTTCGGAAGCAAGAGGTGTATCACCCCACTATCCCAGAAGGAATAGTAGTCATGCTCAACCCCGCTTCAGGTAATACACTTTTGAGAGACTCGTTCGTTGATTTGATAGTTTCCCGTGGACCTGAACCGCTAGCAGAATAATCAAACGAAAAATAGGTGAGATGCCTGAAGTACAAAATGGCTACATGGAGATAAGGCCAATAGGGACGTCAGCCTCTTGATTTGGGTAGACTCATCATGATGTCAGAACCAATTTCACCTGAGGAAGTAGCGCACGTCGCGTACCTTGCACGGCTTCGTCTTACTGAAGACGAATTAAGTCGTTTCACTGAACAACTCGGAGCGATCCTTAACCATGCCGAAGATGTAGAAGCTTTAGAACTGGATGACGTTGAACCTATGTCCCATCCGCTTCCCATTGAGAATACGATGCGAGAAGATGTCCCAAGCCCAATGCTTAAACCTTCTGACTTCCTTCCCGAAGCACCAGCAGTAGAAGATGGAAGATTTCTTGTGCCTAAAATCCTTGGTGAAGAACCATGAGTGGAATGGTTCCCAATCAGTACCAAAGCGCCAGTGAAATAGCCGAGCTTGTATCTACTGGCGAGATTTCCGCAATTGAAATACTTGAGCGACACCTCAATCATATTGAAGAGTACGAGAAAGATGTTCACGCTTTTAACTTGGTAACTATCGACGAAGCTAGAGCAGCAGCAGAAGAGACTGACAAGCTAATTGCTAAAGGAAAAAAAGTAGGGCCGTTAGCTGGAGTGCCGGTAGCAATTAAAGACAACCTTTGTACGAAAGGGATACCCACTACAGCAAGTTCAAAAATTCTTGAAGGCTGGAAACCACCCTACGACGCAACTGTTGTGAAAAAACTTAAAGAAGCGGGAGCGACAATTGTAGGCAAAACAAATTTAGATGAATTTGCTATGGGGAGCTCAACAGAGAATTCCGCCTTCGGCCCTACACGAAACCCTCACGACCTTTCACGTGTTCCTGGTGGGTCAAGCGGCGGAAGTGCGGCAGCTGTAGCAGCAGGGTTTGCGCCTATCGCCATAGGTTCAGATACTGGCGGTTCAATCCGGCAACCAGCATCTCTTTGTGGAGTCGTTGGCGTCAAACCCACGTACGGGGGAGTTTCACGGTACGGGCTCTTAGCATTCGCTAGTTCATTGGATCAAGTAGGGCCTTTCGCCACATCTGTTAAAGACGCGGCGATCGTTCATGAAGTCATCGGAGGTTATGATCCGCTAGATTCAACAAGTATCGAACAAGCCCCTAATTCTTTCTTGGATGTGTTCGATAAAGACATCAGCAAACTTAAAGTAGGTGTCATTAGCGAACTAATGGGAGGAATAGATGGCATCACCCATGAAGTTATCGAACAAACAAACAAAGCTGTTTCGGTTTTGTCTGATGCCGGAGCCCAAGTTGAAGAAGTTTCTCTCCCAGCAGCGTTGTACTGTCTATCCGCGTACTACCTCATCGCACCAGCAGAAGCATCAAGCAACCTCAGTCGCTACGACGGGGTTCGTTACGGGTTACGAATTGATGGCAGCAACCTAAATGAAATGAATGTCAACACGAGAACGGAAGGGTTTGGAGATGAAGTCAAACGGAGAATAATGCTTGGCACATATGCGTTATCCGCGGGATACTATGACGCGTACTATGGAAAAGCACTGAAAGTACGGAGACTTTTAGCAGAGAACTTTGCTGACTTATATAGAAACTATGATGTGCTTCTTTCCCCGACTTCTCCCTGCACTGCCTTCAAGTTAGGGGAGAAAGTAAGTGACCCAATGACGATGTATGTAAACGATGTTTGCACTATCCCGTCAAACCTTGTTGGCCACCCAGCCATTTCTATTCCATTTGGTAAGGGGCAGGATGGGATGCCGATAGGGGTGCAAATACTTGCGCCTCCGATGAAGGAACCGGTGATGTATCAAGTAGCGCATACCTTGGAAACGGCAGCACAATGAAGCAGGAAATTTTTAAAGACACTTGGGAACTTATAGTTGGGTTAGAAGTCCATGCAGAGCTTTCAACGCAAACGAAACTTTTTTGTGGATGCCTCAACCAGTTCGGAAATGAGCCAAATACGAATGTTTGCCCAGTTTGCTTAGGGCTTCCTGGCTCTCTACCAGTTGTAAATGAAACAGCAGTATATTTCGCTATGCGATTAGGGAGAGCATTGCATTGCTCGGTAAACCGGTCAGTATTCGCACGGAAAAACTATTTTTACCCAGATATGCCAAAAGATTACCAAATCAGTCAATACGACTTACCAACGAATCTTGAAGGTTACCTTGAGCTACCAAGTGGAGAAATAATAGGAATCGAACGAGCGCATATAGAAGAAGACACTGGGAAAACTACCCACATTGGAACGAGCGGGAGAATCTCAGGAGCTGACTATTCCTTAGTGGACTACAACCGTGCCGGTGTCCCATTGATTGAAATCGTAAGCAAGCCCGAAATACGAACTATTGAACAGGCCAAAGCGTATGTTTCTGAACTGCGCGGGATTATCTTGGCCCTAGAAATATCGGACGCGAAGATGGAAGAAGGTTCAATACGAGTAGACGCAAACGTTTCCGTTCGTGAAATTGGTGAGAATGACCTAAGGACACGCTGTGAAATAAAAAACGTTAACTCACTTAAATCACTTGGCCGAGCAATTGACTATGAAGCGAATCGTCACATCGGCCTATACAAAAATGGGGAATCTCCGAGACAGGAAACCCGTCATTGGGATGAAAACGCAGGAAGAACCCGCTCTGGCCGATCAAAGGAAGATGCTGAAGATTACCGTTACTTCCCTGAACCCGATTTAGTGCCCCTCAACCCCAGCGAAGAAACAATTACAAAGATCGATCAAGAGATGCCCGAATTGCCTTCTAAACGTAGGGAAAAATTGGCAAATCTAACCGGAGTGAAACCAAGTGACGTCGCCCTGATTGTAGAACGAAACCATGATGCCTTCGCTTTAAATGTTATTGAAGACGGAGGGCTACCCGATCAAGTAGTGAAACACCTGGTGAATAACTTATCTGCTGGTTTAGGGGAGTTAACAGCAGAAGCTCTCGCACAATTGGTCCAAATGGAAAACAAGTCAGAAATCACCAGTACGCAAGCAAAGAAAATGCTAGGAGAACTAGTCCAAAGAGGAGGAACTCCAGCAGAGTTAGCAACCGAATTGGGATTTGAGGCAATTGATACAAATGAAGTAGAGAATTTAGTGGACCAACTCATTAACGAGCATTCCGATGAGTGGGAACGTTTCTGTTCAGGTGATACGAAAGTCCAAGGATTTTTCGTCGGTCAGGTAATGAAAGCAACATCTGGCCAAGCAGACGGAAAGCTCATAAATCAAATCCTAAACGAACGTTCGACAAGTAAATAAGCACTGCTGGCGTATATATGCCCAACAATAGATTCTGTGCGGTACGGTCCAGAGTATGGGAGGAACACTAAAGACCCTATTTTCGAGTTCAGTAACCGTTATGGAAACTCGTACTTCAACAGTCGATGCATCATTTCTCTCACCAGAGGAACGAACCTACCTAGAGAGTGTTTCACAAAATCGTAAAAGAGAATTCATCGCAGGCCGCTTCTGCGCTCGCGAAGCAATGAAGTCAGCAAACATATCCCCAGAACATATCCGTATAGGGGAAAAAGGAGAGCCAATCTGGCCTCATAATATCGTGGGATCAATAACGCATTCACATGGTTATGCTGCTGCTGCAGTCGCAAAAAAATCAGAAGTCCTCTCACTGGGCTTAGATGCAGAAACAGACGAACCTCTGTCTTCCAAAGTGCTTCAGAGAATAGGCAACACTCAAGAACAAGAATGGGTTAAATCTGTTGATAGCTCGCTTATCCAAAACCCGGGGAAAGTCCTTTTCTCAGCGAAGGAAGCAACATACAAAGCTTGGTATCCCATTACCCAAGAATGGTTAGGTTTCCAAGAAGCCCACATTGATTTCCACAGTGACGAGAACACCTTCACAGTGCATATCCAAAAAAACGGTCCTATCAGAGAAATGCATGGTAAATATGACACTCGCAAAGGCGTAATCATCGCAGCTATTGAAATACCTTCCCCACAATCTGAAATTCAGTCGTGAAGCAAAGCAATTTCCTCTTTAAAAGCTCTGCGAAAATCTCTATTATTTTGCCAGCGTTGAATGAAGAGAAAAGAATTTCTCCCCTGTTGAACGCCCTGCGTTCAATATCCATTGACCCCCAAAATATCGAATTGATCGTGGTTGATGATGGAAGCACTGACAACACAAGTTTGATCTGCCAGCGAATCATTAACGATTTCTTTCCAGAGGGGAAAGTAATAACGAAACCCAAAAATACTGGGAAAGGAAGTGCGCTACGAACCGGGGTAGCGGCTGCAAATGCGCCAATAATCATCACCATGGATGCAGATATGGCAACCGACCTACAGGCAATTGACGTAGCTTTACTCGCTCTAGAAACTCAGGATGTAGTTGTAGGCTCACGAAATTTACAAGGATCGACTACTCATGGGACATCAACAATCCGCCGAATAGTTACAACTGGGTTCTCATTCTTTAATCAAGTAATGACGAGGCACAACGTATCGGATACACAATGTGGGTTCAAGGCATATCAAGGGCCAATAGCAAAGATACTTTTTGCAACGTCAGTAATAAATGGATTCTCTCATGACGCAGAAATCCTTGACCTTGCATTTCAGAACAATCTCTCAATACAGGAAATAGCTGTCAACTGGACTGCGATACCAGAGTCAAAAGTCAGAATTATAAAAG
>Ga0315326_10000041_pt1 | contig 50796 bp, 44 predicted proteins | sample M180m32315metaG_FD_203457 | JGI IMG/M metagenome (GOLD analysis project Ga0315326, IMG submission 203457) | Ammonia-oxidizing marine archaeal communities from Monterey Bay, California, United States - M1 80m 32315 | ecosystem: Environmental > Aquatic > Marine > Coastal | place: USA: California... | reverse complement strand
TGAATCATCTATCCATTCTTGGCCATAAGCATTAAAACATATTAATAATAAAATTAGATTTAAATATTTCATATCTATCGAGTCATTTCATATAAGCGTTGATCTATCTTTTTAATTGTCTCTTTAATTTCTTCTACATCTTCTTGAGTATCCATTATAGTATTACGAATTAATTCATCTTTTAATTCATATTCTACTTTAGATATTTCTGGCTCTGGTAATTCCATTGCTCTAGCTATATCTGATTGTAATGCAAAATACATACCAGTTATAGTTATAACAAATGTAACTATCATTCCAATAGTTTTAAGATCTAGAGTTACTTTAGTATCCTCTCCTATTTGTGGTGCTGACATTTCCTTTAGTTTGATTATTATTAGTTGGTTTACTTATAGTATTCGAATTATAACTTGGTCTAGAATTAGAGTTATAACTTGGCCTAGAATTACTAGGTTTATAACTATTATTACTAGGTTTATAATTACTACTTGGTTTAGAAATTGGAATAGAAATAGGTTTATAATTAGGTCGTGGTTTTACTTTTGGAATAATAACTGTAGGTTTAACCCTAGGTTTGAGTCTATTAGATGCTATCGCAGTCTCTAAGGACCTCGGGGCTCTTCTACTATTATTATATACTACATTATAACTTGGTCTATTAAATGGGCCATTTAACATAGGATCTCTCCAAGGTCTATTCCACTGCCAAGGTCTCATCCAAAACTCCCAATAATTCCATGGACGATAGAAAAATGAATAATGTCCAAAGTGCCAGGGGTCATATATAAAGTCATAATCTAACCATAACGGTCTAGTGTGCCAGTAATAATAGTAAGGTCTATTATAATGGAATCTAGGTGTTATAGTTGTAAATTGTAATCTTATTATATCAACATCCTTATAATCAGTAAAGACAGATGTAGCATCTTGACCTTCTTCTAAATATATAATGTCTGATTGTGTAACAAATCTATAGTTACTACAACTAGCAAATGCCGCAATGGCCGCCGCAAATACAAATATCTTCCATAATTTCATTTATTTATTTATTTATCCCGCTAGGTTTTATTTCACTAACTTTATTTAATCCTTTATCAACAGTTACAGACCCATCTTTTTCTCTTCTAACATTAACTCCATAAGCATCTTCTTGCTCACTAAGAGGTTTATTAAGAATCTTGTTTGGATCATTAACTGGTTTGTCTTTATAGTCAATATCTTCCACAGAGTTATTATCAGCATCAAAAAACGACTTTTGAATATTACCTCTTTGCGTTTCACTACCTCTGGTGAAGTAATTGTCTGCAGGTGCTTCTACACCCATTTCTACCTCATCACCATAAGTATCACCTTTTTTTCCTCCTAGTTTTTTATCTCCATTTCTTAAAGGACTTTTTGCCATAAATGGACTTGAAAATTTACTCATAATTTATTTATTTTAATGTTATATTCAGACCTACTGAACTATTATATATTTCTGAATCCCAGAATTTAGTATATTCTCCTTCAAAGAATATTCCGATACTCTTACTTAGTTTCCATCCCATGACCAATCCAGTTTGATAATCTTCCCATTGCTCATGCTCTGCGTCTTGCATTAATCCTCCTTCACCCCAATTATTTCTATTTAAATAACTAAAGTCTTCGTCGCCTTGTACATATTTATGATAAGGTAATAAATAAGATCCATACAAGTGCATCCAGAAATTATTTTTGTAATGATACCAGTCAAATCCGACCACCGGAGATATAACACCAAAAGTATCTATACCTTCCCACATTTCTTCATTATAACGATTCATAAGATCAGTAAATACTGTTTCCCTAAACTCTAAATCCGTATGGGCAACTATATCTCCTTCAGGACCAGTCCAATACCAATCATATAAGGTTTGACCTTGATATTCTGTAGTAGTATAATGATCATCATACCCATACATAAATCCTAATGTGTACCATGGGTTTATAGCTTGACCAGCATCGTTAGTTTCATTTAACCAAATCTCTACTGGGTTGTATCCATAAGGTCTTTCATGTGTACGATATATAGCTCCAGCAGATAAACTAAACTTCTTACCAATAGGTAATTTAGCTCTTACTTCTGCGGATTTATAATCAAAATTAACCTTACCATGCTTTCTACTTTCAACTTTAACCATGTGATATTTACCACTATGCTTTAAAAAGTATCTATGATTATCATATAGCTCATCTCTTTCTCTTTCTTTTTCCCAGTGAAATACATATTCTAATCCTTTAACAGGAGAGTTTGTGGCAGATAATCCTACATTGCTTTCAGTACCATCATAGTATTGTTTACCTTTTACTTCATAATCATACCTAGCTAGTTTACGTATACCTATACCATATCTATAATCAAATTGATAATAACTTGTTCCATCTACAACCACAGGTATATCATATAACCCGCCGTCAGGATTAGTTCTTACAAAGTAATCTTTAGTTTCTTCTTTGGGATTTTGCATATCACCAGCAACATATATAGTGCTATACTTAAATAATTCTTTATAAACATTTTTAAAGAATTTACCTTTTTCTTTTTCTTGTGCAGTTACATTAAATGTAATAAGTACACATAGGGCTAGTATAATTTGTTTCATTTTATATTTTATTATTTAGTTCCATGTTTGAGTTTCTACAGTTTTTCCATCTACTGATTTTGTTAAAGTTCCCGGTCCAGGTCTTTCTTTTTTCATTTTAATTGCAAAATCAATATCACCCTCTTCCATAGCTTTTTCAAAAAACGGCTTAGTTACTTTGTCTCTTATAGTTATACTATCAGAAAACCTTTTATTAACTTGTTTGTTATTCCAATTATAAATAGTATCATTTTTTATTTCTCTATCACCATTATTATTTAAAGGGGACTTTGCCAAAAATGGACTTGAAAATTTTGTCATTATTTATATTTTTTAAACATTAATTTATACATTAATTTATTCCAACCTTCTTGTATTTTATCAATAAATTTTGTTATTAATTTTTTCATTACTTTTTCTTTTTAGTTTTAACATAATAAACTACAGTCCCTGCTGGGGATTGTAATTCTACAATATCATCAGAGTTAAAATCTTTTAAATTTCTATACATAACCTTTTTATAACCTTGAGCTTTTAGCTTTCTAATATCGTTTTTGTAATCTACTTTTGCTTTTTCTATAGCTTTTTCTTCTTGCTTAATAGTACTTTGTAAACCCCAATAAGGTAACCCTACACTCCAACCAGTCCATCCTAAAATCAAAGCTACTCGTTGCCATGTTTTAGTTTCTTCATCCATAGCTTGCCTCATATTCATCATTTTTCTCATTAGCCTGTCTATTGGTATATTAGTAGCTGCTGAAATAAGTTGAGATACAGCTAAATAAGTAGGATTATCTAAACTCCACCCACGCTTTTTAATTTCTTCCATATTCCATGAAAAGGTTTTAGCTGTTGTTCTTAGCTTACGTATTTTTGAATCTAAAACTGGAGATACATTAAATACTTCCCATACTGCTTCTTCATAATCTGGGGATTTCTTATCACTCTCTTGCATAATCACTCGGGTTACATTTTTAACTGTAGATATTGCAGCTCCACCAAATCCAAGTCCAAATAATAATGAATCAACCATACCATGTGCAATGTCCGCAGCTCTATCTTTTTCTTCTTCATCTGATTCATCATCAAATAGTAATACAAATAATGCTTGTTGTAGCGCATTAAATATTACATTTTGAACAGTGGTATAATAAACTATTTTAGATAAATTACTTAGATCGCTTTCGCGCTGAGTCATACCAGGGTTTTTTCTTCTATTATATAAATCTCTAATAGATTTTTTAGTCATCCTATTATACTGCATTGTAACATTCTGGAACGCTAATAACACCCTACCAGCTAAACTAGCTTGTTGTTGGGATATTTTACTAGGATTACTAGACTGCTGACTTTCTTCTGATATAGCATAGAAATCATCAAATGCTTTTGCCTCTGCTTCTGCTTGGGTATAAGTTTTACCAGTTTCAGGATTAATTCTATTTAATAAAGCATTTCTTCTATTTATATAAAAAGTAGCCCCACCAGTAGCAATTGCTAAACTATCCATGATTCTTGTAATAACAAATCCTTTATCAAGTAAATAAGCTATTGCTCCTTTCATGCCACCATCTTTAGCAGCGTTTGCTAATTCAGCTTCATTAACATTAATCTTTAATCCATCACGCCTATTAACTAGATAATCAGAGTTCATTAACTTTAGTACAGTTGGCCAATACTCTTTACTAGCAAAAGCTTTAGCAGCTTGATACATGTTATTATCACCCCAATTTATAAAGTTCACATTAGATATAAGCTGAAGTAATCCAGATTTTACATTTAAAAACATCACTGCACCAACAGATCCATTTAACCAATCTAGCATTTCATTTACTATTCTTGCACCACCACCCTGATACACTGGTCTATTACTACCAGATTTCATTCTACGTAAACTATCTTTTAATGCGTCAACCCATTTCTTACCATAAATCGCCTCAAGCTTGTTCATGTTCTTATCAGAAAATATAATCTTAGCATTTTCGTCAAATTCTGTCATAACTTTACGCCTAAAGTCTTTGTCTATGCTACCCATTATATCACTATCAATTGTGCCAGCCACCCAGTTTTTTCCAGGAGCTGGGTATTGCTCACTTTTGTTAATTAACATTACATTATCTGCAAACGACATCAGTTCCATGTCATTTTCTACTGCTTTAACTAAAGCATTTTGATCACGCTTAGAAAGGCCAGGAATTTCCATTCCTTGCTTAGCCCACATATATACCCTCATTGCTTGTGATTTAGTATATGGCCCAACACCTATTAGATCCATTAAAGGATTTCCTTTTATAGTAGATCGAAGTGATGGGAAAGCTTTTTTAAGTGCAGCAAAATCATTAGCTATAGCAACTTTAGCAGATAAAATTTGTTGTTCCGCTTTATTATAAGGCTTGATTAGATTATCACTAATCCATTGGGCATGCCTATTACCTTGTTTGCCACTACCCATTAAATCATACATTAAACCCATAAAATCTTCTGCTGAAGGAGTAATAGTTAATTGCTTCCCTAGCCATTTAAAGAACCCTTTATCTTTTTTCTTTCCTTCTAATTGTGCTCTTGTTTTAGAATATTCTGCTTGAGATTTCATGCCTTGAGATTCTTCTAGCATTTCATTAAATTCTGTATCAAGATTTGTTTCTTTATCAACTATAGCCTGTTGTACTTTAGATTTTACATCTACTTGGTCTAATATTTGCTTAACTGCATCTACATTCATCTTTGAATCATCTGCAAAATAAAAGTCATTGTAACCCTCTTTGGTTTTTTGTAACACCCAATCTGCTTTAGCTTGAGGGCTTCCATCCTGTAATCCTGTTATATTTTCTATTGGTATATTTAACCCTATACCATCTAAGAAAGTTTTAATACCTTGGGCAGATGTTTGTGGCCTAGCAGTAAGAACATAAATATCACCACTACCAAATTTATCTTGTCTACGTAAAGCTAAATCTGCTAATGGTCCTTTTTCAGCCCCTTTAACATCTTCAAATTGTGAAAAATCAAATGATGCCCCCATTTCCTCTAACTCTACTGCTCGCTCTGCAAATTCAGCCGGTGTTAATTCCATGGTTGCCTCAGTCATACTTCCAGGGGCATAATAAGGCATATTAACTATAACCTTTTCTTTAGTTTTAGCCAATGTATCATCCATATCAAATACACTAATACCTTTTCTCTTCTTATTTACTTTCTGTGCATTTACTTGAGTATCTAAAGAATTTTCTAAAGTCTTTTTAACTTGTTGAGATGTTCTAGGTACTCGGCAAGGGGAACTACATTTTTTTTCTAATATAGTATGAGCTTCTTTTTGGGTATTTAAAGCTGCACTGTCTTGCATAATACCAATTTCTTTACCCCATGTTTTAAAATCCCTAAGGACTTTATTTTTACTTTCTCCTTTTAATATTCTTATAATTGCTGCATTTTGAGCCGTTATTACGTTAGGATCATTTCTATATTTTTTTTCTACTTGTACACCAAATATTTCTGCAATAGTTTTACCATTATAAGTCGATTTATAAAAATTAGGATTTACTCCTGCAACAGCAGGCCTTATCCATGAAACTATTCCTGGGTATTTTTTTATTAAATAATCTAAATTACCCCTTTCTACAGCTGGTAATACATCAGTATAAAAAACCTCAGGCATTGTAGATTTATTATTTATATTAACTAGGTTATCATCTGTTTTTAAGAAAAACCCCTGCATATAAGTAGCTTTAACCCTAGGCCTTAAAGCCTCTACCGCGGCTGGCCCTTCCATCATTGCAGAAGTTAATGGTCTTTGTTGTGCCATATTGGGTTTGGTATGTTCCGCTACGCCTTCTTCGGTGGTATTACGATTTCCATTTTTATCTATAGCATAAAAACCATAAGAAGCACTTGTTCTAAATATACTTCTTGGGGAGTCAGCAGAATCTGCAATAATTTCACCCATTACCCAAGCAGATTTAGGATTTTTTTGTAAAAATGTTGCAAAATCTTTATATAAATCTATTAAATCATCTATTCCTTTTAATTGTTGATCTTTAAACTTTTTCGTTTCTATATTCTCTAATCCTTTAAGATTTAATTTTTTACCTGATATAATTTGTTTACTACCAAGAGTTATTTGTTTTACAATTCGTTTTGCTTTAGCTATAGCACGATCAAAAACTTCAGCAGTTTGAAATAAAGCCCTATCAATTCCATGGGTTGTAGCGCTTCTTAAAACGCTTCTCCATTGAGGATATTCATCTAAAAATTCATTTACTACACGATCTCTTGCTTCTCCAAAAGTCTCTTTAGTTCCTGGCACTATTTCATCTAAATCTCTAACCCTTTTTTCTTTAGCTATTACTTCATCTTTTTCTTTTTTAGTTAATTCTCCTTCTTTTTGTATAGTAATCTTTTTTACTTTTGATTTAGTTATTTCTTTAACGGGTTTTTTATCTTTTAAAGATTCAGTTTTATCTAAAGATGCAAATTCTTTAGTTCTTCCATCATATATTCTTTCTACCTCATTCATAAACTCTTCAGCAGTTAATTCTGAATTAGCTTCTTTTAATTTAAAAGCTAAATCATTCATAAACTCTGGATCAATTTTTACTTCTTGAAATTGTTCAATAGTTAATCCTTTTGCTAATAAATCTATAAAACTTCTGCGGCCACTTTGATCTTTTGTGTAAAAATCTATTAATGCTTGTTTGTTTAATCCAGAAAGTTTATAAATTCCAGTGCCTGCACCTAAAGTTTCTCTACCTATTTTTTCTATATTAAACCCTTTAACAGTTTTAAATCTCTTTTTCATAGCAGCTATAGGAATAGTCTCTATATAACCATCATTTATAACCTTTGTTACAAAATCTTTATATTGTTTGCCTTTTCCTATTGCAGCAACTACCGCGGCTCTTGTTGCTGTATTTTGTGCTTTTAATTCTTTTGCAAGTGCTGCAGGACTAAGTTTAGTAATTATTTTTTTACCTTTTCCCCCGATTTCTTTTACTTTACCTACAGAACTAGCTATAAATTGTTTTACGCTATTTTTAATATTTGTTAAAATCTCTGGCCTAACATCAGCAGTTTGTTTTTCTATAGCTGCAATATCAGTGGGGTATTTTCTCTTTTCAAATTCTTTACCTTGAGTTTCTTGGGTTTCGTCAGCCTGAAGCTCTTGGGCTCTCTCATCAGATAAACTAGTTTCTTTACCTTTTTTATCTAATTGCTGTTCTTTCCCGTAGAAATCAGATTTTTTAGGAGAAATATTACTGGTAATCCAATTAGATAATGACCCTTGCGCTGGATCCCAGCTGTCTAGGATTTTACCAAACTCTTTATCTACAAAGGATACAGCATCTTCTCTTTTAATAGTGCCTTTCTGAGTATCAAATCCTAAAGCTTTTAAGGCAATTTTTTGATATTGATTTAATAAACTTTCAATATTTGCATTACCCGGATCTTCTTTATATTTTTTAGCTAAACTATTAAGATCTTCCGCGGCACCTATATTAAACATACCCATAGCCTGAGTAGGTCCTTCTAGAGCTTTTTGATATTGATGTTCTGCTAATATAATTTCTTGTATTTCAGTATCAACTTCATTTTTTCTTTCAATCTCTAATATACTTGCTTCTTTATTATTAACCCGTTTTATATTTTTTTCAAGGGCTTTTTGTTCAATAATTAAATCAATAAGACGACTTTTAGTTTGTGTTCTAAACTCAGGAGAAATAGATAAAGCTGCTGATCTAATATTAGATAAAGATAAAATTTGATTAGCTTTTTGTCTTTTATTTAAAGCATTGTCATTATTAATATCATTCTTTAAATTTTGAATCATTTTTTCTACTGTAGTAGCTGTTTTACTGCCTGGATCTAATCTTAATTTAGAAACTATTGCTTTAGCTCTACTATCATAGCTTCCTATCATTATATCACTTATAGCACTTTGCCCTAATAATGCACCGCCAGCCGTACTTGCTCCAAATAATCTACCTAATACCCATCCACCTTCTGCGCTTTCTGCTACTTGATCCCAATCTATATTGCTCATTGCAAAAGGATTATTTTGTCCTGCTGCACGATTACTAAAACCTTGTTCTAGCCAATCTTGAAATCCTTCAGTACCCCATTCTTTTACTTGCCCTAATTTATATGTGCCCAAACCAACTACAGCATTTGATAAATATTTTGCAAATCCATTTTTCATCATAGTGTTTACAGTGGGGTTAGCAAATATCCATTTACCTCCCATACCACCAACTTTGGAAAATATAAGGTCAGAGAAAAATTCACTACCCATAACTGTAGTCCCAGCAGCAATTGCTGATAATTGATCACCATATTTAGGATCTTTTAAAGCCTCAAAAAACTCTTGCGGAGTTATTTCTCTTCCTGCATATTTAGGATCTTGTTGCATTTGCCTTCTTACACCCTCCATATATACACTACTATAAGTCATTGCGCCTTGTATTGACGCGCCAAATGCCATTAAAGCACCTCCAAATAGTTTAGCTCCAGTACCTATACCTTTAGCGAAAGGATGAGGAGCAGCTTGTGCTACAGTACCACCAGCAAACAAAAAACTACCAAGCATAGAAGGTACCATGTGAGTAGCTTGATTAGTTGCCATGCCTAAATGTTGCATAAAACCTTCAATACTAAGAAAATCTTTATTAACTTCTAATTTATTTAAAACAGCTAAATCAGCATATGCCTCTACCATCTGTTCATAATCAATCATATTTGCTTCTTGAGTTTGCTCTAATTCACTCTCTCTTTGTTCCAAAAACTCTCCAACAGTTAAATCATCATCTCTTGTTCCTCTAAATGCTACTAAATACCTATTAAGTCTGCCATTTTTGTCTAAATATCTAGCATCACCTACTTTCATATTTAAATCAAGGCTAGCTCCTCCTTCAATAAAAGGACCTCCTAAAATCTGTTGTTTTAAATCCTCAACAACCTTTGTTCTAGCTTGCAATCTAGGGGCTCTAATAGATATTTGCCATTCATTCCAAAACTTTCTAGTAGATGCATCTAATTGGATTGCGTTTTCTTCAATATTTAATTTACCTTTTTCATATTGGGGAACTCCTCCCATTACATCATCAATAACCTCTGGTATTCCTCTTATACCTCTAAAAGGAGTGAACATTAATTCTTTCCAATTATTTTTAATATTACTACCTATTTGTTTCGCAGTCTCAATAATAGTCATCTCCTGCTCTTGATTCCACTTAGCACTTCTTATATCTATATTTCTTAACTCAGGATTGTGAACCCTTGCATGATCTTTTAATATATCTGGTATCATTTTATTAGCTACAATACCATATTCTTTATATTTAGTAGTAAGTGTTTTATTATTAACTAATCTTTTTGAATATTCTTTATTAACCCAATCAGTAATACCATTTTGATATTGTTCAACTCTATATTGTAAATCTTCAGAATATTCACCTTCTTTACCTTCTAGTAATGCGTTCATTTTAGTAATTTCCGCATTTCTATTATCTATTATATTTTGAAGGTCTTTATATTTTTTATTATATTGGTTAACTAACTCATAAGTAGGGGCTTTATACCAATAATCTTCACAAAATATTCCTGCAGTTTGGCACATTTCCTGTCTTTCTTTTGTAGTTTTGTCCCATTCTTCTTGTGCTTTTTTGTCAGCTAATCCTATTATTTTACCATCCTCTCCGATTTCCCATTTACTTTCTATTTCAGTCATTCCCTTTACTAAATCATCAATTGTACTTTGAACATCTGGTAAACTAAGATATAAATTCTGTAATTCATTATTTACAATTGCAAATTCCGGGGAGGCAAACACCTCCGGTCCTGTATCATTATATATTTGTTGTACTTCAGAATCTTGGAAAAAACTCGCATTTATAGCTTTAGAAATTGCATCATCTAAATAAGAATTACCAGTATTAGGATCAATACTTTCATCTATTTCTTTTGTTTCAGAATTATCTAGAGGTAAAGTTAAAAAATAGTCATCTAAGGATTTAAATAAATTATTACCGTCTGTATCTTTAGGCATTAAATTATTTAATACAGCATCTCTAATTTCCGGCTTTACATCTACACAATCCACAACATCTACAGCATCTAATTCCCCTGCATAAAACTTTTTAATTGCTTCTTGACAATTATCTATATCTTCCCTAGTTGTTATTTCTACTGCATTTTCTTTAAAAAAATTCCTAATTTCCCCCTCATGAGTAGCTAATGGATCTACAGTTAGCTTTTTACCATTAGGAGCTGTAATTTTAACTTTTCTTTGGTTATTCTGCGAAATTGATTCGATTTCAAAATTAAGATCACTATATCTTTCTTGTAAAATACTAACAGCCTCGACTGCTTGCCTCTCTCCTTTGTATGGATCTTTAGGATTTCCACCTCCACCCGTTAATGAAATAGGAAGCACTAATGGTGTATCATAATCAATAGTCTCTTCTATAACTTGTTCGGGTTCAGGTTTTAGAGTTAATCCTTGATTAGGTGGAATATTCTTAATTTCCTGCTCAGTTGCGACAGTGTCAACATTTCCATCATTAGTATAAACTGGATTTTCTTTGATGTTATTTATCTGGTCTTGTCGCTGGTCTATTTGATCATACCAAGCAGCGCCATCTATTACCTCTTGTTCTGGTGCTAATGAAACATTTACCCCATTTATATTTACAGTAGATGGAGCCATCATCATGCCTGTAGAATTCGATGTATCTTCTTCTTTATTTACATCATTTTCTGCTGCATCCCCATTTTCTTCCTCTTCATTTTCAGAAGGCAATACATCTATAACCTCTTCTTCTTCTATTTCAAAAAGATTATTTGGATCAAAATTTGGCATATAATTATATTAAGAATATTGTTCTATAAAAGCATTAACTTCTTCAGTTCGCTCTTTAGGTAAATCTGTTATTTCTTCTGGTAATTTTTGATAAAACACTGGCATACCAGATTGCCACTGAGTAACACCTAACATAACTCTATAAAATTCTGGTATAGGCATATTATTTTCATTTAAAGCTTTTATTAAATCTCGGCCTTGTGGAGTAGTATCAGTTAACATGTCTTTAACTATTGATGGTTCTTTATCTCCTGCTTTCTGAGGTAATTTGCTATCTAAGTTTTTCTCTAAAACTCTTTGCATAACCCAAGCTTTTTGTGCATTTACTAAACCAATTTTTTGGTCACTCTTGTCACTTATATTATTAAATCTTTCTCTTAGACCCATATATCCAGCTTTACCTTCTGGAGATAATCTATTATATAAAGCAATTTCCGCTTTAGTTGTATTTTCAAAAAATCCAATAGGTAAATCTATACCTAATCTATTATTAACATAACCATATAAAACACCAGGGTTCCCACCACCAACACCAAATACACCAGCTACATGCCCGCCTACATCTGATTTATATGCCGGGTTCGCATTAATAGCCTCTGTATTAATAGGTTTTACAAAATATCTTTTTATTTTATTATTAGCTATAGAATATAAGGGAACTTTAATAGCTGTATCTTCTGCGGGTTCTTCATCATCTTTAGAAATAGGTGTACCTCCTAGGAAATATTGAGGCTGTAGTGTGCCTTTTATTGTTATTCCCGCATTATCAAATCCATCACCTACTTTATATCCTTCTGGAACTTCGCTAATAAATTGATCTAATAAATTACCATTTTCTACATTACTAGAATCTACTTCCCCTTTTATTATATACCAAAATTTTCCAAACTCATCTTGTTTCAAATTATTACCTCTAAGGAAATCATCTATTATATAAGGTCTATTATGTAAAAAATCTCTAAAGGTTTCCCCTAAAGGATCTATATAAATATCCTGTGTTAAAACAGTTCTCTCGCCATTCTTAGTAGGTTGAAAAAAGAAATCTTTTACAACCTTTACATCGTTATAATAATCAAAATTATTAGCCCAACCAGATGCTTGAAATAAATTATTATCTCTATCTCTTTCATTATATCCATTTATATTAAATTGATCCCAACTAGCTAAGAAATTAGGTAAATTATTAGGCTCTAGCTCTTCTACCGCTACAGTTAAATAACCACCGACTTTACCTATTTGTTCTAAACGTTTAAAATAATCATTTGTTTGTTGAGTTAATGCTTTAATTTCTGGATTACTTAAATTAGGGAGTTGACTATTTAATCTTGTCTGGGCATCTATAACACCACCTACTCTTTCTGCTTCATTTATAAAAGAATCTCTTACTATAATACTTAATTTTTCATCTTCATTTTTATTAACTGAAGATGGTGAAAATTGTGCATCTCTAAAATTAATACTAGAACGAGTAACAAAATCTAAATCTTTAGCTTGCCTTCTTTGTGAAATATCTACTAATCTATTAATAGTGTTATTATGCGCTTCTATTAAACTTTTTTGTTTCATTTTAAATTCTATTATTTTATAATCCCCCTGATGTTATTGCAGAACTAGTCATATCCCCCACACTGCTAGCCACTTGACCCCATGCTTGTGTTTGTGCCATAGCGGCATCATTTTGTTGTTTAGCAAATCCTTGGTACATTTCTTGGTATCTAGCAAGATCAGCATTAGTTCTAGCTTCTTCGGCTTGGAATTGAAATATTTCCCCCTGTGCAGCAGCATCTTCCGCCCTAGCCCCTTGTTCCATAGTAACATCTTGATAACGCGTAGTGGCAGTAACTTTTTGTTGTATCATTGCTTGCTCGCCTTGAGCTCTTAATTGTGCATTTTTAGCTTCCTGTTCTTCAATACTAGCAGCAACACCTTTCTTAGATTTTAATGCAGCCATTGCTAACGCAGTTGCTCCACCAGCACTTGCTCCGGTCATTTCTAAAGTATCTAAAGTATTAGCTAAAGCAATATCAGCCTCTTCAGCCTGCATTTCAGCTGCAGCTGTTGATACTTGTAAATTATTAAATGGATTAGTTATTTGACTAGATAAATCACTAGCTAATCCAGACAAGTCAGTTATGCCCGCATAAGGGTTTATAATATCTTGTCTATCTGCCAAGGTTCTTTCTAATTTTAACTTAGCTTCTTGTTTAGCATTACGAGCTTTACGTTTTGCCTTATGAGCCTTACCGTCGGCTATTGCCCCCGCAGCTACTGCTACTCCTGCTCCTATTGCTAATGCTGTTACTACTCCCATATTATATATTTTTTACTATTTCATAAGATGGTTTACTGTCTACAGTCCATCCTAATTTTTTATGTGTTTCAATTAAGTGTTTATTTCTTCCAATAGAAAACATATGTACTTGACCCTGTTTTTTACAAATTGCCTCGGCAGTATTAATTAATAATTCTATTGCCTCTTGCCTATCTTTGTTTCTGTACTCTGGATTAGATATTATCCATTCTAATAAAACTGCTTGAGAATTAGTAAAATAGAGAAATCCAGCTACTATAGGTTGTTCACCTTTTTCTACTATTAATCCACCAGTACCATTGTCTGGTAGAAAAGTTTTCGGTGGTGCCACCCATTCAGGCCAACTATCCCACCATTTAACTAGAGTGCCCCAATCTGAAGCCTCTAATTTTCTAATATTAAATTTCATATAATTTATCTTCTATTGTAGTTACTACCTACTGCAAATAATTCTTTAGGACCTGTTGGGTCTGTAGTTGTATCTGTTTGTAGTTTCACTGTTGCATAAAATGCTTTTATACCTGTTTCTTGTGCTGCATCAAATATCACTTCCATTGCTCTGGTTGGTGCATTATTTTTCAATGCCGCATAGTATGTATTTTGTTTTCTATCAAAACCAGCTCTATATTCTATTTGACTAACCGGGTCTGTATAAAATCCTTCATCATAACTATATATTCTACTTATACTATCTGTATAACTAGTATTGCCTAAAGCTGGTTCTTGTGGGTTTGTATCAATCCCTGTTACATCAGAAATAAAACTGCTTGCAGGTACCTCCCATCCATTACTTCCTTCATAACTTATAGTTTTAAAGGTTTTCATTCTTGTAGGCTCTGGATTAAATACAAATGTTACACTAGAATTATATTGAACACCATAAAAATTATTATATGAAGTGTTCACATAATGTTGCCATATAGCATTATCTTGAAAAGTTATATATCTTCCTAAACAACTTGTGCCCAATTGAGGAATGTAATTAAAGAAACTAGTAAAGCCATTAATTAATTCATCATAAGCTATAGTTACTTTAGGCTCTCCAAGGGTTATTACATAGTTCTTATTATGTATATCATATCCACCAATAATTTCACCGTCCTGCGCTAATATATCTCTGAAATAATCAATCATTCCAAAGTTAGATATTTGTTCTATACCACTTGGCCCTAATTTTAATACTGCAGAATTATCTCTATCAGTAAAGTATTTATTATAACCATGTACAGCAAATGATCCTGGATCTCTAGAGATTCCAAAGTTCCCTTCAAATGGTGTTATTTGTCCTATAACTAAATTAGTACTAGCTGTTACTGGTTGACCCTCAGCTGTATAGATAGCATCTTTATCTATCAGCGCCCTATTAACTTTCTTCTCTTGGAATACTAATAGGTTTGTATTTTCAGCATATAACTTTTGTATACTACCAGATCTTGGATCAACACTTCTTGTTATATCTTCACCTATTGGAAATTGATTAGTATTGTTAACACCTGTTCTAGAATTTATTATTCCAGAATATATTAATCTATTTTTAAAAGTTTGTTGCTGTGGTTCATCTTCTACTAAATAAGCTTTTACACCTAAATTAACTGAAGTATTATTATAACCACCTCTAATCCTAGCTTCTTCTACAAACCAGTCCTCATATACATTAGTAGGTATATATGGCACAGCCCCAGCAGTAGTACCACCACTAGTCTCCCCTGTTTGGGTATAGTTCTTTAATCTCTTTAACCAAAAAGTGTTAAAATATGATAATTCTATAGTAGTCGCCATATATATTATTATTACTTGTTTTTGTTTATTATTACAGTGGTCCAGTACAGTCTAAACAAGGGGCAGCTGTTACCCCAGTAGTACTGTCATAAAACTCTACTGTAACAGAGGGAGCTGTTGGGTATAACCCACATCCAGGACTCCCAATATTTTGTACTCCATTAGTTCTAACTGCATATTCACCCGGTGTATCAAACTGATAAGTTACTGAATCTGTATCTGTTAGAGTGCCTGATACATTTAATGCATTAAAATTACCTACAACTACTGAACTTGAATCAGTAGCTAATTGCCATGCAGCACCAGAGTTAGCTCTATATAATATTGTAAAGTTAGTTTGGAAATCTGCGGCTGTTGCAGTAACAGCTTTCACTAATTTAACAATAACTGTCATTATTCCTTGACTTAAAGCACCAGTGGTAAATACAGGTAATGGATTAGGGGCACATGGATTTGGAGTGGTTCCTAGCGCCGCAGTTTTAACATTATAATATCTTAAATTTAGCCCTCCACCAGAAGTTGTAGTATAACTAGTACTACCACTACCCGCGGGAGCAGGTAATGTAGAAAGATAAGCATCAGTCTTACTTCCTATTACAGCTGTTGTTGTTCCTTGTGTTACATTTCCACTTACACCAAAAAATACTTCTAAAGGTAATCCTGTACCAGCTGCGCAAGAAGTATCTAATGCAGCCATAGCGCTTGTTTCCCCAAAGCAAATTGCTTGATCAGTATCTGGAGTTCCCAAGACTAAATCTATAAAGCATGTCGCAGATAAGCTACCAGGGGATGTTACACACGCGTTTGCCGCATCTGTAAGGGTAGCCGTAATACGATATGTCCCATTAACTAAAGTACCGGATGTTTTAGTAACAGCACCAGTTACCCCATCTATTCCAAAAACAGCAGTAGAGCCACCTGGCGCAGATGTTAAAGCAAGTGTCCAACATAATTCTTGAGTATCATTAGCAGCATCTATTGACCCATTTTTACCAGTAAATGTCCCAAAGCTTGTAGATAAAGTTGTAAAACCTGTCGTAGCAGCTCCACATGCTATAATACCATCAGTAACACTATTAAATTCTAATGTATCTGGAATAACATTATCTAAAGTTAAAGTCATAACATTTGATAAAGTGTCTGTATAAGTTCCACTAGAATAACTAGTTTGAAAAGTTATTGTCCAAGTAGTAGCTAATGTATCTGCCCCATACCAAAATAATTGATTAGTTAATATTTCCCAATCTTTATTAGCAACTCCAGGAGCATATTGTTGTACTATAAAAGGATTAGATGTAGTAACATCTACACCATTGCCATCTAAAACTTGTGTTATAACAGGCACTCCATCTAAAGTTAAGTTATTACCCGCACTATCTTGAAATTTAAAATCTGTTAATATTGAGGTTGCAACAGCCTTATCCTCAGTAAAAGAAGCCGAGGTTGCTGAAACTCCACTTACTCCTGCATAATCTGCAAGAACAGTTTGATTTAATTCTACAAAGTCACCGCTAGTTGAGGACTCCCAAAATATTTCTATTTCGCTTTCTATAGGTTTTGTTTCTGATACACTTAAAAAAGGAACCATACATCCTATATTAGCCCCTACAACAGGTGTTGCATTAGGAGTAACAATAGCACCTAAAGTAGTTAAAACTACCGCATCTAATTGTGGCTGCGAGTCTTCAGCACCTATTTTTATTCCAGTGGCTAAAGGATTTTGCTCTACATTATAAAAACTTTGTTCTTGACCAGGTAATCCCCATGGTAATTTTCCATCAGTTGATACATCAGTTGTAGGATTAAGAAAAGCTCCAGCTGTAGTATTAGCATTATTAAATGGTGAATTAGCTAATTCTAAACCGCCTTGTCCTATAGGCCCTACAGTTACAGCTTCATCAGCAAGTCTACCTGGGAAATACTGAGTATTCCAGGGTAAAGTACGATTACTATGATAAGCCCCTGCTGGTGTATTTCTATTATTTATATTTGGATTATTTACTCTCCCATATAATTCTATGGCAGCAGAAAATTCATTTTGTAATGGACCAACCTCGTTTAAATCCCTCGGTACTTTATTAATATTATCACTTAATAAGGCAGCAAAAGCAACTCTTCCTCTATCCTTAGGCCCTTCTACTGGATAACCTGAAACAAAACCAGGTAAGTATACATTATAATATTCTTGTTCTTGTTGTTTTACTGCGAACTTATATGATTGCCATCCCAATACATTTACAGGGTATACAGTAATTTTAACTTTAGCTCCAGTTCCTCCTGCAGGTGTGGCGGTATTTTGATCTAAAATTTGTTCATCAGCATATCCATTTCCTCTAGTTAATATTTTTACACCTGTTATTGCACCAGCAGCAACAGTAGTTACCTCGTAAGTTAATCCACTTCCTAAACCTATATCTCCAGCGGGGTATTGAGTAGTAATTATATCCCCTACAGTATAACCTGCGCCGCCATTATCTATTTCTATTTCATCAACACTGGTATCTGAATAAGATTTATATAACCCTGGTTCACCAGTTTGTGTATTTTTAGTGGTTTGTGTTATACCATTATTTACTATAACTCTTAAACAACTGCCAAGCCATTCATAGGTACTTAGAGCTGTAGTTTGTACATCATCCCAATCTTTATAAGGTACATAAATTGTTGAACCATTAGCTGTTGGATCATTATCATTAGAAGATAAAACAACGCTTGATTGTCTTCCATATCTATCACTTAAAATAAATCCAACTTGATAATTTCTATTTTGTTTTACAGAATGATTAGGATATTGAATATAATTATTATAAGCTAAAGATTTATCATTGTAAGAAGCACTATAATCAATAGATGCTGGTGGGGTATGATTTTCTACGAAATTACCATAAGTAACTCTATTAGCAATAACTTCTTGTGCCAATGCTTTAATAGGCACTTTATCATATACCCTAGTTTCTTGATTTGAAGGTAATGTTTTATAAGGTTTAACTGATTTATAATCAAACGTATAGTAAAATTGTGTAGTACTAGTATTAGGTATAGGACTTATATTACTTGTTTTTATATCTTCTGCTGTACTTAAAGATTCTAATATTTTAGTAGATAATCCATCAGATTCTCTATATAAAATTTCAATAGCCTCTACTTGATAATCTTCTTGCAAAGAAGTTAAAGCTGTTGCTGCTGTAGCACCGCCTTGAGGTAAAGGAATTTTTAAACCAATATTATTTACTCTATTTTCAAACCATCCAATTATGGTAGAAGTATAAGCATCAATCATATCTTGTCCACTTTCATTTGGTCCTCCACCAAAAATACCTTCTTGTTTAGGTATAAAACATATTTGACTAAAAGGAGCGGCTAAAGAATATTCATTATCTACAAATTTAAATCTATAACTAAACCTAACAAATTTCTCTTCTATTAAATCTGGATCACCGGTGAATGTATTATTATAATTTGGGTTAGCTGATACAACTACATCATTGCCAATAGCATTAACTGTGACAGGCTTAGTTAAAGTCATTACTATACTAGTTCCAGGAGTTATAGTGGTAATAGATTGTATAATTACCTCATCCGCTATAGTTATACCTAAGCCACTAGGCCCATTCATTGTTAAACTTGTAATATAATCTCCTACTTTAGGTGTTGGCTGAGGGGTAGGATCAGCTACTATATTATTATAACTATAAGCCACTGTAAATGCAGCCCCCGTAGCCACAGCCCCAGCCGCTGTACATGTAGTATTAAATCCATTTTCCTGCCTTACTTCGCTTTCATTAGTCATTGTAGAACTAGAGAAAGTTAAAGCACCACCTCCCCAGGCAGCTCCTGCAGTTCCAGGTGTATTAAGAAAATTATTATATACAACTATTTTAAATGTTCCACCTGCTTCCATCCATATTACTTCCCATAATTCTTGTGCACCTTGACCAGGAAAGCTAGTTACTATATCACCTATTTTTACACCCAATGTAGCTGGGTCAGCTGATAAAGTTATTTCAAATCCTCGTATACCCGCGGCTGCGCCAGCAGTAGGGTAAGCACCAGCAGTTACTTGAAGAGCAGTTAATGCCACTTCATTTAAAACTAAAGGTACTTCGTAAGGATAATACTTAGCTACAGATAGTTGATCCTCAAGTGTATAGTATGTAATGCCATTAGCTATAGCTGAATCAACATTAATTCTTCTAGGTTGGTTTCTGTTGTCTGTCCAAAATAATAACCCTTCTATTAAATTAGTCCCATATATTTTTGATTGAGTACTAAAATTAAGGAAACTACCTCTAACTAATAAATCTAATGTGCCATCAACATTCCATCTATGAATAGTATTACTCCACCCAAAAGTTAAAGATGAATTTGCAACTATTGTCCCTACACCTCCGGGATTCCATGAAATTGTTATATCACCCGCATTTACTTCGCTTACAATCGGATCTCCTGGATTAGTAGCTCCATCAATTCCTGGGCCCCAAACAGCCATACCTACTTTAATACCTAATACTGCTGGATCTAATACTGTGGCTCCATCATATAATACTATCGTCTCCCCGAGAGTAGCCACAGCTGGATTAGTATTAACTGTAATGTCTCTATCAGCTTGACCAGTTCCAGAATATCCTGTGCTAAAAATAAATATATTACCACTAGCTTCATCTGTATGTTGACCTATAACAGTAGAATGATAAGCTGTTATAGCTCCAGTCATAGTATTTTTAGTACTCCCAGTATTTAAATATCCATTAGTTACTTGTTCATTTCCAGGAATATTCTCAAACTCACCAACACTTGATCCTTCAGATCTACTAATTTGTAGATTTTGTGCATCTCTGTATTCGCCATTGGGTATCAACCTATCATCTAAGTCTTTATTCATCTTAGATTTTAGAAAAGTATTCTTTATTTCTGGCATTTAATTAATGTTTTATCCATTTAGATTTTCCACGCATTACTTGTACTATCTCATCTAATTTAATATTAGATAATCTAATCTTAGCGTTTCTTAATTTAGCACTTGCTTCTCTTTTCAACCTTTGTACTACATATTCTGGTTGATTAATTCTTGTGGCTAATATAACATGACTTAAATAAGCATAGATAGCAGCTTCAGCTAATTTAGGTATTCTACTATCTAAATCATACGCTAAGCCATCAGAAAGATATTCTAAAATAATTAGTCTTCCGTTTAAGTTACTTGAAAAAGATACTTTACCTTCTCTTTCATTTAGCGTAAACCATCCGTTATATTGAGCATATTGAGGATCCATTCCGTATTGTTCACCCCAGCCCCAATACCAGTAACCACCATTACCCCAATTGTATCCAGCCCAGTTTAAACCTTGGTTATATAATTCCCAATTAAAATCTTGATTTATCCAACTTACATTAGCATTTTTCCATCTATCTTCTGTAATAGAACTACCTTCAGTATTTTCTCCAAAATTATCTTGTGTAGGAACACCTAGATTATCTTGTAAAGGCATTGTATAAGGATTGTCTGTTAAGTTATTTGCAGGATATATAATTCTTTGTACACCTAATTGATCAATCCAAGACATACGAACATAGTTAACATAATCTTGTGGTAATATTACACTTAGACTAGGTGGTATATTTAATTCTTGAGACTTAATACTTTTTAATGTATCATAACTAAATTCTTGTAAAGCTCTTTTAGCATGGAAAATTACATCTGTTCTTTTAACATCTGGTATAAGTTTATCCTTACCTACATATCCAACAATGAAATTATTAACTACATCAGCCAATGTTGTATAAGAATAACTACCATAATTTTGTTCTACTGTAGTTCCATATGCATCTCTGTTACCAAAATTACCACCAGCTAAAGTTTTCATTTGACATACTATAACTTGATTTGCAGGTAAATTACCACCAGTTAAAGTAACTACACTACCGCCAGATTCAGGATTAGTTACTGTGTATGGGCCTAATGCAGCAAAAGCTGAAGTAGGTGTAAATTCTTCATAAGTAATCCCGGTAGTACTACAATATAATTTAAAATTATTTAAAGCATAGTCTACATCAGCAGGATCCCAACTACCAAAAACCAATTGCGTATCAAATGTGAACGTAAAAGTATTTTGATTTGTAGAAACAAATCCCTGCGCACCCGCGTAATATTGTTGATTAGTTTCGGTGATTAACCCACCATCTGGAATTGCCATATTTTATTAACTTTTTTCATTAGCGTCTTCAGTTGCAACAGCCTGTGAGGCCATTTGCACTATAGACGGATCTTGTATTATAACACCAGCATAAGCTAGTATTCTTAGAATTATTTCGGTTTGTTCTGTTACATCAAGTTGAAAATCTATTGATGCTCCTGCAGCATAAATATATTCGCCTAACCCACCAGTTGTATAAGCCCATGTAACATTAGCTGGAGTTGCTAAATAAGATATATTTATATCATTAGGTGTTATAATTGTATTAGGGAATACAAATAACTGTCCAGACTCATATAAATATATGGGGAATTTATCAGTAGGTTGAGTTAACGGGGAAAGGAATAATTGTGTTACCTCATTTCTTTGTGAATATTGTCCTAATTGTACACCTTGATACATTACTGACCCTAATCTATATAGATCAGTTACAACAGTAGTATCTATTGTAAAAGGATTAGTTCCTGTTATTGCGCCAGGAACAGCGGCATTGTTTATGTATTTTTGAAAGAATTGTAATTTCTGTTCAATATTTTTTACGCGATCTCCATATTCAGTATCATTATCAGGTAATCGATACTGTTGATTTAAATCACTTGCATAACCTTCAAATATAGTTAACTGCACCTGAGTAGCTGTCTTGTTAAATTCATCAGGCGTCATATACCCTCTTTGCTGTTGGTTAAGGATTAATAAAACCGTTTTATAAACTATATCTACGTTTACTGCCATTATATTTTTATTATTTAATATAGAGGCGGACGTATCCGCCCCTTATATTATTATTGAAGTTGTTTTTCTATTGACTTATATACTTCTACACCATCATCTGTTTTAAACCACGCAGCTAGTGCTGTGTAAGGATTTTCATCAAATGGTACTGTCATTAACTTTCTATCATTACTACCCCAATGGAATGTTCTTTGATCTTGGGATAATCTAATTAATCCCTGAGATTCAGCTTTAATTCCAGCGTTTCTTAATCCTACATTTTCATCAGCCGCTAAGCTCAAAAATAATTGAGGATTTCTTTTAGCTAGTAACATTAGATCTCTTTTAACTTCTTTAGAAGATAAAGAATCTACTGCATTTCCTTGTTCTACTCTTACAATAGCTTCAGCTTGATCTACATCCATAGTTCTTGCTGCAAGTAATGCTTCTATTTCAAATTCTATATTTACTAATTCATCAGATGCAATTTGTTTTGGTACATGTTCAATATACTTACGATCTTTCATCGGATGATATAAAGACAATAACTTCTGTAGAGCTACATTTCTGCTTGGAACATGTAATGATCCATCTCTAAAAGTTATATGTCCCATAGTAACTTCTCCTTTTTGTTCGTCTACAAAAGGACTATTCATATTGGTTGCATACCTTAACTCTCTTTGTTCGTTAGATGAAGTATCAAACCATAATAATGGATGTCTTCTAGTATGCTTACTTGGAATAGTAAATGTTAAAGGTTCTTTTTCTCCCTTTAATATATAAGTTCTATCTTTTATTTCCCAGCTATCTTTTTTAACTGGTTTTACTTTAATAGGTTGTGCTACATTTTCAATTACCTGTCCTTCTACAACTGGTAATTCTTCTATAGCAACCTCTTGTTTTTTGGTTTTTGCCATAATATAATATAATTAAATAGTTAAAAAATAAAGATAATGGGTGCCGAAGCACCCGTCACCTTTAAAATGATTATACTCCTTGGAATAATACGAAGTTGTTAGCAGCTTGAGTTACTAAACATCTTTCTGAAAGGAAGTTTACTTCCATTGCATCAAGATCACTAGTATAAGCTCCACCTGCAGAACCTGTTAACCATGATTTCATTCTTCGGTCATCACCTTCAGAAGCTCTATATCTTACGTGTAAGAAAGGTCTTCTAATGTTAGTACCTAGAATTTGATCATAAACAGTAGTCGTACCAGCTGGGATTAAAACTCCTTCTATAGAAGCAGGACCAGTCATACCACCACGCGTTGAAGCGTCGTTAAGATATTTCCAATCTGTTTTATAGAAATCATAAGAACCTCTTCTGAAACCACTGAAACCTAAGTTTAAAGCCATTTCTTCTGAGTTCTCAAATAATCCATAAGCAGTACCACCTGAAGATCCAGCAGAGATAGCAGCTAGCATATCATCAAAATCCAAAGCAGTTTGTCTATCTAGGAATAACATGTTTTCTTCAATAGCTCCCTGAGTATCTAAGTTTCTAAGAATATCATCAAAGTCACTAATACCTGTAGCAGCACTAAAGCCAACCATTACGTTACCTCTATTCTGAATAGCAGCAAAAAGTCCTTCAGAACCATTTGCTTCAGTTTGAGCAACGATTGGAGAAGCAGCAGCAACAAGCTCAGCTTCAACACACATCATTTCTAAATAATCTTCAAATCTAAGTCTTGTTTCAGACTCAGCTTTTAGATACCAAAGGTATCCAGAAGTTCCATCTTCAGTAGCAACTTCAACCCAACCTATTTGAGCCATATCAGAACCAGATACTGTGTATTTGCTTCTTACAATGATAGGATTGTTTTGGAATTGTGTGAAAGATGGGTCAACACTTACGTAGCTTGTTCCAGCAACTAATGCAGGACCAGCAGCAGCGTTAGGTGTTGTAGATCCTTTTAGGTATTCAGAACCGTAAACAAATATTTTTACGTTTCCAACTAAACCTGCACCTGCTATAGTAGCAGCTGTATAAGGGTCAACATTTATAGTAACTGGACCAGCACCAACGTTAGATGAAACAACTAAACACTTTACTTCTGCACCGAAATCATCCATCACAACGATAGTAGATCTTGGGGATATAACGTTAGTTACACCAGCAGGTATAGTAATAGCGTTAGCTGCACCTACACCAGGAGCTGCAAACGTACAGTTATCATAAGCAATATGTAATCTATTTTGTTCTGACCAGATTACTTGGTCACTTGTCATAGGAAGCTCAGCACCTACCATTCTTAAGAATCCAGATAAAGTTCTATTACCGTATCTTTCAACTTCTTGTTCGTAGATTTCTGGCAAATATTGCTGTGCGAATGTTACTCCACCACCAGCAAAATTTAGATAATTCGTAGCAAGTATCTGTTGTACTTGACTAGGGATTATCGTTCCAAATTGGGGACTTAAAGCCATAATTGTTTAAATTTTAATTGTTAAATGTTCTTTTAATTTTCAATTTAGATGAATCTGTTCCACTAATAGCCCTTACTTTTAATCCATCTATAAATACATCCCCGCCGGCAACTTGCCTTGGTGCATCTTTAGCTGGGTTCTTGGATTGCTTGACCATGTTTTTAACACCATCTGCTTTCCCTTGTTCATAAAAGTGACTCGCTAGTTTATCAGCGTTCATAGCAGCATATAAAGCTTTATGGTAACCTACAGTATCATTGATATTTCCTTTTTTATCTACAAATTTATTAATAAAATTGTTAATATCAGATTGACTTTTAGCTACATTAGAAGGATCTTGAACTTTATACCTAAATTTCTTCTCACCTACAGAATAATCAAAACCTTTGAATTCTGTATCAAATAAATCTTCGGTCCGTTTTTGAAACGCTTCGTGACTTTGCTTTATAGTTTCTTGCTGTTTATTGTAACGATTGAAAAAATCTGTAGCTTTTTGTTGTTCTTGTGTTATTCCAGGACGTTGTTTAATTTCAGCGTAATACTTACTCTTTAAACTTTCTAAATCCTTTTTAGCATAAGCAACTTCTTCTTTATAAGCTAGCTTTTTTCTACGTATATCTCTTTCTTCGTCCACATCTTCATCCACATGAAATTTATCTTCGATTAAAAAGTTAATTTCATCCTGTGATAGATGAGGTTTCGATTTTTTATAATATTCATGTAATAAAGTATCATCATCAAATTTTGTATAATCTTTATTTAGGTTAACATAATCTTCCACTGTTCCACCTGTTTCATCCATAAACTTAACTAGTTTATCAACATTTTGTGGTAGTTGTTGCGTTTCTGCAACTGGTTCATTAGTTACTTCTGGAATATCTTCAATTTTTTCTTCAGTAGTTTCTACAATCTCTTCAATTATTTCTTCGATCGGAGTTTGCACCTCAACTTCTGCAACGGGCTCTTCCTTTGTATCGCTGACCCGTGCTCCTTCGTCCATTTTCTTGCTATCTCCGGGTGTTGCATCCACAGGTAATTCCTCTGTTTTACGCTCTTGAACGGCATCTGTTTTTGGTTTTTCTGTTAAATCAACCTTAATAACATTTGATTTTACTTCATCTGTTACTGGTTTTGTTAAATCTACTTTTACTACTTCGTTTTTTGACTTACTTCCTAAGTCTTTCATTTTTTTAGGCTTTGACTTTATTTTAAAGTCACCTTCTTGCTTGACCTCTACGGCCGCTTTTTGTTCTGCCATAATATAATATAATTAAATAATTAATAATTAAGCCATAGGAAACATTCCTGCTTGGCCTTTATTTTCAAAATCTATAGGTAATAAATCATTATTTCTTTGATCTATCATTTCGCTTTGTTGTGTTCCTTGGATTTTAACTCTTTTGTCTTTTCTATCTTCTATCTCTCTTTCTTTAGTTTGCTCAGCTTGCATTTTCATTTGCTCTAATTGCATTTGATAATTAAACTCTTCAGCCATAAGTTGACGTTTAATTTCTGCTTCAGTCTGCATTCTTTGAATTTCAAATTGAGATTTGCCTTGTTCTATTTGTAATTCTTTTTCAGCTAATGCTTGTTGTTTTTGTAATTCTACTTCAGCTGCTTTTTCTGCTGCATCTGCATTTGACTGTGCAGTTAGTTGAATTTGACGTTCTTGTATTTGCTGATCTCTTTGTTGCTTTTGTTTACGCTTTTGTTTTAATAATTGATTAGCCAATTTTAAATTACGTATCTGTCTAATATCAATAGCATCTTCTAAATCAATACCACCACCTGATAAAGCAACTTGAATATTTTGTTCTAGTGTAGCTTTTTCTTCTTCGTCTGGTTCTAAATCTAAAAATATACCAAAATCATGTAAAGATAAATGATCAATCTCTCTTAATGTTTCTGCATCAAAAGTTGATATACTTTCTTTTAATGCATTAGCAGTTAATGGATATTCTAACATATCACCAATCTTCTTAGCAATATTTTCACATGCTCTTAATGTTAACCATAAACTAGCATTATTAATATGCTTAGTTGCAATATTAGACTGCTGTGCAGCAATTTTTTGTAACCCAACTAATGTATCTCTATCAGGTAAACTACCATCTCTAGCTTCATTTAATCCGGTCACATCTCTTATCATCTGTAAATAATAATTATACGTTTGAATTAAACTTTGTATTTTTGCTTGTCCAGAATTTGTTGCAAGTTCTTGTACAGGGACTTTTCCTCTATTTAATTCACCATCTTGAGTTAATGATCTACCCACAACAGAACCAGTTTGGAAATACATATTCAATGCTTCTGCTGGATTATAGTTTGTGCCATTACCCAAATCAACCTCAGCTAATCCATCCATATCTAAGAATACTCCATCTGGAACCATTCTAGCAATTACTTGTTGTAGTTTTAAATGAGTTAATTGAATCATATCAGCAAACCCTGTTATTCTACTTACTACAGAGTCTATACGTCCTTTATACATTCTAGGTGCACAAATAGCATAATTCATTTCTACTTTAGTAGTATCAGCAAAAGGTCTTGTCATATTTTCAGCCATTTCCCATTGCAACATTGTATTAGTTCCCAGTACTTTAACACCTTTATATAAAACCTCTATAGTTCTACCAACTCTTTCAAAGTTATCATTTAATGGCGGATTAAAAGTATCAGGTTTTTCTAATGCTTTTTCTAATCCATAAGGAGTTTCTTTTATTTTAAATACTTGATCACTATAAGTTTTATATTCAAAATATAATACTTGAATTGAGTTCTCATCAAATGTTCCATTACCATATAGATAATTTCTATTTCCTTTTTGTTGTTGAATTTTTTCTAATTCATCATCTGGAATATTAGGAAATTGTTTTTTAAGTTCTGGAATTGTAACACCCTTTACTTCACCTACATAATATATATCTTCAAAATTTGGATCTTCTGTATAAGAATATATCATATATGCTGGATCTACATAATCTACTGTAATTCCGTTAGCTAAATTAAAATTAGTTTTACAAGCAGCAATACCACAAGTAACTAAATCATAATTCATTCTACGTTTAATTAAATCAAATCTATTTTGATCTAATATTTGATTGATTGCTTCTTCTTCTGCAATTTCTATAGCTTGCTTGTAACTTAATTGCATATGAAGTTCAAGCTCTTCTTTAGTAGTGGGTAATTCTTCTTGTGATATAGCAGTACGAGATAAATCAGATCCAAGCATCTCCGTAATCTGTTTCATCGTATCTTTAGCAAACATATCTTCTGCTAACATCTTAGCATAGCTTGTTCTTTTATTTAAAGATTCTGGATCTTGAGCATATGCATTTATATCATAATCTTTAGCAGAAATTCCATTAGTAAGTATATCTACAAATTTAGATATAATAGGAACTGGTTTCCAATCTAAATTAAGATATGATAAATCACCATTAATAGATAATTCATCTTTATATTTTTGAGTAGGTTGTTCTCCTCTTGCATATAACCTTAATCTATTATAGTTATTCCATGTAGTTAAATATCTATTACCATTAGTACGACCTTGATTAAACCATTCGTATTCAATAGCTCTAGCTACCTGTTCTCCATATTCCCAGCTTGATTTCTCTGCGTCACTTACTACTTGACTCGGAAAAGGACTATTAGTATTATAGTTTATCTTCATTTATTGTATAATTTTGGATAGTGCTCCTGTATTGTCGTATCTTTTAATTCCTAAATCGTATTCTTGTTTTACAAGTTTAGGAACTGGCCTATACTTATTTTTATTGCATGCCATAATTGCTAATCCCGAACTAATCGAGGCATCATGCTTAGTTCTGTTATTCACATTAAATCTACTCCAATCTTCTAATGTACGTTGAAAATATACATCTCCATAATTTCCTTCTTCTTTTAATCCTACATATTCATCTATATAAGATTCTATTGCAGCAGCATGCGCTTGTATAATATCTTGACTTGAATTTGGTATACCACCAATTTCTCTTTCGGTAACAGATAATTTATTATATATTTTATCTGGCCTATTCATTGCATAACCTCTATATCCTCTTCTTTTAAAATGATATAAAAGTCTAGGTTTATTATTTTCACACAGTATTGGCATTCCATAAAATATACATGCCATTAGTACATCTTCAAAAAATGTTTCAGCTGTTTGTGGTCTAGCAATATATTCTAAGAAAAAATGATGCGGAGGCACATCTTCCATACTAAATTTAGTTAAACCATGCAAAGAACCATTAGATCCTCGACCATCAACTGTTCCTGAAATATCATAAGGGTCACAACCAAAGGCTCCTAAATTTTCATTAGCAGGATACTTTTTTCCTAATTTTACTTTTATATTATTTTGTAATCTATTAGGTGGAACCCAAGAAACAAAAAACCTGCCATTCTTATTTGGAACAAACATTACCTCTGTATCTTTTATTCCTCCAACCCATTGAAAAGCTCCTTGTGTTATAACACTGCTGTGTCTAATATCAGCATTCCAATCTATTTGTTGATATATTTTAGTTAGGTTAAATAAAGAGTTTTTAGATTCATCCCTAAAAGCATGTTTAGTTGTACGTGGAAACTGTCTATAAAATTCATTTAAAGCATCTTGATCATCACTTAAACCATCAACTTCATTTTTCCAATAATCTAATACACCTAATTTTATTTTTTGCCCATGAGGGTCCTCATCGGGTGTTTCTGGTGTCTCGAATACAGGTATCCCATGAGCGTTAATGTATCCTTCGTAGTTCCATTCCATAGGTATGAACAAACTATATAATCCTGAGCGAGTCTGTCCATTGGCGTTTCGTTTTGTAACATCTGAGCTTTCATATAGTTTTTTAAAATTATCACCACCTTTATCTAATGCATTACTAGTAGATCCCATCATACACTTACCAATAATTCTACTCCCTAATCGTAAACAAGTTTTTGTAACCCTCCAGTTATTTAAAATATTGTTTGGTCTTTCCCATTTTCCAGATTCATCATGTACTAATAGTTTTAATTTTTCACCATCATAACTATTATCTCCAGTATTCTTCCAGTCAATAGTAGTGTCAAGACCTTCTAATTCCTCTAATACTTCACCACTTATAATCTTTCTTCTAGTAAATTTAGAAGCTGGAACCCTATATGCTAATTCTGTTTTAGGTCGATCCATACCATCTTGAATCGGTTTAAAAAAGAAAGGATAATTAACTGAAATAGGAACAACCTTATCAGTAAACATTGTTTTAGCATCTGGTCCAGTTTTAGATAATATTCCATATCTGGAATCACTAGATATTGTAGCTAGGTTCACTACTTCGCCTGATGCCATAAAAGAAAATCCAGAACGTCTATTTTTTAGATAGCACATTCCGTAACATCTTATATCAGCTTTACATGCTTCCCAAAATATAAAGAATAGCCTATTTGCTTCTCTAAAATCTGGTGGTCCTACGTCAATTTTGGACCATTGCAAGTACATATAATGTGTGCCTGTTAAATAAATTTGTTTGTCTTTATTATAAAACCAAAAACCTTCTTCACGTCTGGTAAATTCCTCATCAATAAAATCGTACCATTTTTCTTTGAAATCTTCAGGATATTTATCCCATTCAAATACGCTTTTAATTTTACCTAAAACTTTAGGTAGTGGAGTTCTTTCCCATTTATCTGAATCAAATTTTTTAATTTCTTTAGGTAATTTAGGGAGAGCTATTTTTAAACCTTGTATTTCATATACATCTCCAATCATTCCAGATTTACTGATTACTACGAAATCGTGTTCTTCGTTATAACCGTACTCCCATTTTTTATACCTATTATTTCTTTTAAGAATTTTAGATTTAACGTAGTTGGGTAAGACCTTATATAAGCTTTGTTCGTACATTATTTAGACCTCCTTTCAGCAAAACCTTTAAAAGATTTTTCTTTTTTTTCTTCAACCTTAGGCTTATCTTCTAATAAGTTCTTTTCTTCTTCAATTCTATTTAAAATTTCGAAAGCATCAAATATAGCTAATTTTTTAGTTGCCGCTGCATTCTTTAATCTATCAGCCGATATATCGTCATCAGAATCAACAATAGCCTCTTTAGCTACCTTAATTAACTCTTCAACTGCTTTATGCCCAGCTTGGATTATACTCTTCTTCGTTTCCTTTGTGTTCATATTTTATAACTATATCATTTGATTTCATACAATACACACGTTCTTTATCTATCATAAACTCCCATTCACCACCGGGTTTGAAACCAACCTTGTCTCCTGGGTTAATTTCGATACCTTTTAAGGTATTATTACCTATTTTTAATACTCCAATACAACGCTCTTCATTTTGTGTGCTAAATTCGTCTGTATTTTTAAGTGGTTTTATGAAGCATCTATCATTAATAGCTGCCCATTTACCTGTATTTTTATATAAATAAATTTGTTCTAGTGCAGCAAAATACATCCCATTTTTAAAATATGAACGGCTATTTTGTTGTTCGCCTTTCATATTATAAAATCTACGAAATATATTTTGATGTACTATAACAATATCACCTTTTTTGATTGGAGTTTTAAAAGCTAGTGGAGTTTCAATAACTTTAGCCATTCGATTTACGAATTTAAAACTTTCAATCTTAGTGTTTAATACTAATTTTTTATCTTCTACTGTAGCAGTATTAGCATATCTCTCGCCAACTGGTTCAATAATGAAATCATATAAGCTTCTCATTAATATTCTAAATCATATTCAATAGATATTGCCATGTGAGAATTAAACTTCTTCCAAGGCAATACCTCATTGTTTTTCTTTATATGAATATTATAAGATTTATCATTTTCATCTAATATAATATGAGAAATTTCATGACCTCCATAAACTTGTTGACCGATAGAATAATGCATAGCGTCATTTTTATAATCAGATCCAATACTGATTTTACGTATTACATTATCCATTGCTATTTTTCTTCTTCTACAGCTTCGTCTTCTTTAGTTTCTGGTTTAATTTCTTCGTAAGAACCGTCTTGTAAATTTATACTTACTGAGCCATACTTTTCTTCTAGCTCTTGTTTTAACTTCGCTTGATCTTGGTTTATTCCAGCTACTACATGCAATACTGCATGCTTTTCAGCTTCTAATATACCTACATTTTGAATAGCTTTCGCTAGATCATTTTGAAAAGTTACTACTTGTTTTAGTTCTTCTTCTGTAATTTTTTTAACTTCTTCACTCATTTTTATTTAATTTAATTTGTTATATATTGTCGTTTATAAATTGAAATACCATCACTATCACCACTAAATTCACACTGGACTGTATTTTTATCTACCATTGTGTATTTAATTGATACCCACCAGTCATTTTCTGGATTGTATATTTGTGTAATGATATATTTCTTTTCTTTTTCTACTACTTCTTCTTTTAAAATATTTCCTTCTCTCCAGGATACATTTGCGAATTGTAGTTTTTTATCTTTATCTGCAACCACTAATACATAGTAACTGCTATTTTCACCTTTCCATACTCCTTGTATTTCTTCACTTATTTGGCTATAGCTAACTGTATTAATAAGTATACAAATACCTAATAATAATTTTTTCATAATATTTAATTTAATTTAATTGTTCTATAATATAATCACTTATTTTTAAGGATTTTTACTTTTTAAATATATTTGATGCCTTTTCAGTTGTACGTCCACCGAAATAGGCCAATACGACCGACATCATTATCTTCTCGAAAGTATCATTCCATAATTCATTTATATGAAAAGGTAAACTTTCAATGCTATCTAAAATACCTGCTAAGGAAAAGATAACTATACACCATACTAGAACTAATGGTCTTACATTTTTACTTAACCAAGAATCAGACATGGAGTCCGCTTCCCATCTCGAAGTAATAGATTCTATTTCTTTATTCTGTTGCTCGTATATTAATTGTTGTAGTTTAATTTTATCATCTAAACTTACATCAGATTTTGTAATTGCTGCTATAGCATCTTTAGGAGATGTTACGCCTTGTAGTACATTCCCTAATGTAGGATTAATGACAGAGGCAGCGCCAAATAATAGTTGGCCAACAGTTGTATCTTTAAATTTCTTTTTTGCCATATTTATAATACTTTGCCAGATCTTGGGTCAATTATAGTGCCAGAACGCAAATCATAATTCATATTCCTTACTCTTCCCTGCAAACCTCTATTATAATCTACTAAATCTTGTGCCGAGGCTGCTCTATCCCTTAAGTCTTGAAAGTTGTGAATATTTCTAAGCGATTGCCCGCTAGGATTCGCAGCATAACCCCCTTTAAGGTTCGTTACAGCTCCCGTATCTTGAGTAGATATAGGAAATTCCGATATTACAGGCATCTCCTGACCTATTGTAACACCATGTTTATTGTAAATATTTTCTTTTGATAAAGCCGCATTTAAAGCTTCTTCGCCTTGAGCAGCAGCATTCACTAAGTACTCATGTCTTTCAGTAGCAGCTCTAGCCGCTTTTTCCGCATCTTTATTAAACTTACTACCGAAATAAGTACTACCTCTTGTTCCGCGGGTGCGTTCATCACCAACATTGATCAATCTATCTTGATTTCGTTTTCTTTCCTCAGCTATAGTTAAAATTCCTTCATCCATTTCTGTACCATCTTCAATTTTTGACCTTCTAGCATTAGTTAGCATTGGATTATGAATAGAGTTCATTGTATGATGGCGAGAACTTAAATAAGGATATTTTTTATCGGTACCATGCTCTTTTGCGTATGGGGTTTGTATATGTGCTTTATCTACTACTTCACCATATGTATCTTTACCTCTATAGTTAAAAGTTGGTAAATCAGCAATTATTTCATCAGTTTTTTTATCAAAACTAGTTGCTTTCCTACTAAAAGGATTATTTTGTTTATATGCCATAACTTTATTTATAATGATTCGTAATCATCTGTTTTATCGTATGCTTCTTTTTCCCAAGGTAAATTTGGATTTCCTTCATCCATTTTACTTCTAGGATATTTTTTACCTTTCCAATACACTGCTTCATCATCGTAATCAAGATCACCTCTTTTCATTTGATCTATATGAACTTTTTCATGATCTATAATACTTTGCTCATCTTTTTTATGTAATTCATCAGATATTAGAATAGTACCATTTTTGTTTCCTTTGCCTAAAGCACCATCTTCTATTTTTTTAGTATAGACAGGTGTCCAATCAAGATCATATGAAGGATTTATTTTAAACCTTGATGGCGGTGATTTTATTAATTTAATTTTCATCGTTTTGAAGGAAACATTTTATTTAATATTGTTTTTCTTTTATTACATCCGCAAGGGACACCAGTTGCTTTTGATATAGTATCAACAGCAGACTTGATGCCCGTTGCTTTTGTAATTTTTGCTATCTTGTCGCCAAGACCTCTAGATTCCATTATAGTCTACTTACGCGACTTGGAAATCTTTCCAATAAACCTTGTTTGCTGGATTGTAGCTATCCATTGGGTCTTGGTTAAGAGGACAGTTTACTGTTGCTTTTGCACCACCTGGGTTTGCAGTCATTGCTCTTGTAATTGCTCCTTTAAGCATTACTTCGTAATCTACATAACCTGGAACAGCTGTGTTCGGGTCAGTAGCTGCATTGTCTGTACTACATACTGCTGTACAAACTAATCCGCCTGTAAGAGTTAAAGTAGCAGTCATTCTAGTTGCAGTCTCTGCAACAGCAACACCGATGATTGATTCAGCTAATAATAAATTGTCTCCGTCTAGTGTTGGATCAGCGCCTGTACCGACGTCAAATCCACCTACTACGTTAAAATTAATCCAATTTGCCATAATTTCTGTTTTTGATTGTTAATAATTGTTTTTGTTGTTTTTAGTTTTGGTTTTATACAGTTCCATGACTGTTTATTTTAATGAGTAAACCCTATATTGTCTAATTCTTCTTGTGTAGGTATACCAGCTTTTTGTCTTTTTTCCTCTAAATCCTTTTTTCTTTCTGCTTCTTTTTTATCTACTATATCGACTACATCTCCTCCATATTCCAACCAATTATCAATTTCCATTTTCTCTCTTTTACCTGAAAATATTTTTTGATAAGATTTATTATTAGCAGAATCATTTTGAGATACACAATTCTCATTTTTAGCATCCCATGTACCAGTACAATTTTCTTTCGCTTCCTTTTTTATATAAGCTTTAGCTACGCCTGTAACTGCATCACTTACTTTACCAATAGTATCCATTTGAGCTTTTAGTAGCTTTGTTTCCCCTAAATCTGTTTCAGGTTGACCATATGCACTTGTTTCTAGATTAGGAACTTCTGGTGTCCAATCTCCAGAATATTTCCCTCTATAACTAAATGGTGATCTATTCCCAAAACCTACATGAAAAGAATTCTGTTGGTTTAAAATGTTATTTCTTATTTTTTTTAAGAATCCCATAATTATTTTCCGCTTCTTTCGTCTTTTCTACGAGCTCTTTTTAAGAGCCTTTGAACTCTTGGATGCTCATAATCATATTCATCACCTCTTTCATTTCCACCCTTGCCGTATTCTTCTGTAGAAAGTTTCATAGCTTTTTTTCTTAATTTACTAGAACTTCTTGAAGGTCCATGCTCTGCCTCATCTTTATGCCAGTGTTTAGCATAATCAGCATCGTGCTCATCAATACCTAAAGCACGCGCGTGAGCATAGTCTCCTTTTTTATATAAGTCTTTAGCTCTCATAGCATCCTCATGTGCCCAAGATCCATAATCTAATGGTGAACTAGATTCTCTAGACATACCTCTGTTCATATCATCTTCAATAGGCATATATTGTAATTCTTTAGAATAATTTAAACCTGTCATACCAGTGTTATTTAAAGGTGAACTTGATTTTCTTGATATATCTTTTTGTTCATCAGTTGCATTAGCCCATTTTTCCTTGGAAATATAATTTGGGTGAGATTTGATAAAAGTTTCAGGATTTCTTTGTCCTCCCTTAACCCCTGGAAAACGGTTTCCACTTCTTTCATCTACCGATTGTGAAGGTTTCTCATGATGTCTTTTTTGTTGTTTTTCATAATCAGAATAGTCCGGTTTTAATCGCTTGACTGTCTTTCTAGTTGTCTCAGAAGAACTAGATTTTCTTGAAGGTCCTTCGTAATCTTTATAATGTCCGTCCACATCTCCTGTTTTCTTCATTACACCGTCTACATCACGTCTTTTATAGTCGTGTTTGTTTCCACCCCAAGGTTGTCTTGACATTCCCATATCGCCTTCACCTTTTTTATGCATATCATCTTCAATTGGCATCTCTTTTAATTGAGATGATTCTCTAGATGGTCCTCCTTTTCTATCTTTAGCCATTGCTTTAAAAGTTTTAGCTAAATTATATCTTTTGCTTCCTGGCTCGCAAGTAGGTCCGCCAAATTTATCTCCGGTGCAAACACCTTCAGTGCCTCTTTCATCTATTGAAGCATTTACTCCTTGTATCCATTGATCATCTTTATTCAAAGGCGAACTTTTACGTGAAAAAGGATTGTTTTGTGTGTAACTCATGATTGTTGTTTTTGTTTGTTATTGTTTTGTTTTAATATTTTATTACCACGTACTTAGTGCTGTACGTTTCCATGTATTTGTAGCAGTACATACGTATATGTAATCCGCTGTGTATCTTATTTCCCCAAGGGTTCCTGCTGCACTTGCTGAGGCTGGTGCTACATTTAAAGCAGTAATATCCATTTGCCCAGTTGTTAGAGTTCCTGTGTTTGTAGTTTGTAATTTATCAAATTGATTATATGATAAAACTACTGCACCATCTTCAAATGCACGAATCATATTTTCTCCACCATTGGCACTTCTTACTCTAAAAGTATTTGTATCAATTATTAACTCCCCTGTGCCTGAAGTATCTTGTATATAACTATTACTCCCATCGTGATAGATTTTTAAATCTTTACCTGTACCAAACTGAGCATATACGCTATCTAAATGCTGTGTATTTCTACTAAAAATTGTTTCTCCCTCTCCACCATCTATTCTAAAATATTCAGTTACACCTCCACCACCATCATCACATTGGAATAGAATATCTTTGTCGTTAGCTTCTTGCCTTATTCTTAAATCACCGTTATAATTAAAGATAGTACTATCAATAGCGTTATGGGTTAACGTCATATCTAGAGAATTACCAAAAGCTAAAAGGGCATTATCTGGAAATACTGTATTTGGATTACCAGCGCTCGCAGAACCATCTAAATAAAAATATGTTTCTAAACCACCAGCACCATCATCCGATTGAAAAATTATATCTTTGTCATTTGCTTTATTGACTATATTAAAATCGCCTGTAAAATTTTGTAAAGTAACATCACTCCCATCGTGGAACATATTAAAATTTCCTGATGTACCAAGAATTAATTGTTTACTATCTAGTAAACTTACATTCCCTGCAAAAGTTGCATTTTGTGACGTATCTATTGTTAAAGCCGTTGTGCTATTAGAATCAATTATAAGAGGATGGTTTGACCAAGTTCCCATATGAGCATTTGAATCTTGTGCAAACGCTTTTAAAGTTGTGGTCTGTGTTGTGTCTGTTATAGTTAAAGTTGGACTACTAGCAGAAGTCATAGTAACATTCCCTGCAAAAGTTGCATTACCTCCATCGGCTATATTAAAAACATTTGTTCCAGATGCCACATTTCCATCAAATATTGAAAAAATATTAGTTGAGTTAGAGTTTATTGTTGATGTTTGAGTAGTATTATTAAAAAATTGAATCTGACTACCACCTCCTGTTGCTGAAATAATTTTTGTAAAAGTATCACCTGTTGTATCACCTATTGTTAAGTGAATATCTGAATTTCCACTTATAAGTACGTCTCCTGCAAAAGTTGTGTCACCACCAGTAGATATTTCCATACTTAAATTACTCCCCGGTGTTGTTCCTCTACCAATTTGTAAAGTAGCCGCATTAGTTCCAGCATTTCGAAAATATACAGGGTTATTATTATTAGTATTATCTAAAAATAATGCATTATTATCAGGTAAATTAACCCCATCGGCAACAGTTTTAAGTGATTCATTACCACCATATCTTATAGAAACATCATCATTACCAGTATTCATAGCTATAAAACTATTACCACTCACCCCGTTTCTTAGAAATATATTATTGCCATTTGTCTGTAAATAAAAATCTCCAGTACCTACGTCTTCTATGTAAGAATTTGCACCATTGTGATAGATTTGTAAATCACCACCAGTACCAAATGTCCATTTAAAATTATCTGGAACATCAACTCCAGCAACCCCAGTCATTGTACCACCGGCAAGTGGTAAATAAACACTGCTTAATACACTAGGAGCAACTCTTACATTGTCTGCGCCAGTATATCCTACTAAAAAATCAACGTCTCCTAATGCGACTTTTTGGGTGAATGCTGAAAACTTTATATTTGCCATTTCTTATTTATTTTTATTGTGCTACGAAATCTTCGCTTGATTGTCCTTTTACTGCCATCCAAATATGGGGAGCCGTAGCACCTGTATAAGTTACTGCTACATTTAATCCATAATAAGAATTATCATAAGTAACAGCAATATCAGTTACAACCCCGGCGTAAGCTTCTGAATCAATTACAGTAACAGGTGAACCATATGCTGTAGATGTATTTCCTACTAATGTTCCTACGTTAGATGTATCAACTTTAGCAATTACTGTATAATTTACTGCATGGGTATGTCCTACTTTTACAATAGTCATAGCAGTTGTACTACCGGTAGATAATTTATAATAGGTACCTGTTTTATAATTTGCTTCGTGATTACCAGTGTTTGTAGAATTAAGTTTAGTTATCCCAGTCTCAGTAAGACGCATTTTTTCTGAACCACCAAAGTTCCATTTAAAATCTCCAGAAGAAGCTGTTAAAATAAAACCATATCCACTTGAATCCCAATATTGTTGATGTTTTATGTTTCCATCAGCTTTATTTATTAATGCACCTGATAAATCGTTTCTTGAAGAGCCTACACTTAAAGAAGATGTATTTACCGATATAGAAGTTGGCGCCAGGTCTCCGATTCCAACATCCCCTATGGATGCTATAGTCATTTTAGTATTAAAAACTCCTCCATATTGTGTTTGGAACTGTAAACTCCCTTGATTATCTGCTCCATCTCTCATGCCAGCTATTGTCGCAAAAGTATCTCCATTATTAGTAAAAATTAATTCGCCTACAGCCCCATCACTTGTATATTTACCATCTAGAGATAAAGTTGCTGTGGAAGTTGTTGTAGCATGATTTTCAATTTCTAATTGGAAAGCTGGGGTAGCCGTCCCGATTCCAACATTGCCATTCGTATCAATAGACATTTTTACATCAGTACCAGCGCTGCCTTTTATTATGTCTAATCCATAGTTATTAGTTCCACTTGTTGGATTTGACCTAAATCTCCAAGTACCACCACTTGTAATATCTATTTCAGCAGCAGTTGCACCACCAGTAGTTATTGCTCTTATATTACCTTCTACTTCTAATTTTTTTGTAGGGCTAGCAGTCCCGATTCCAACTTTGCCATCAGGTTTTACAGTTACTCTATCTGTACCAGCTGTAGTTAAAACTATTTCATCTGTACCAAAAGATACTTTTGTATCTGTATCACCTGTATGCACTAAACTTGTGCCAATGGAAACTTCGTCGGTTACTTGTATACCTGTAGCAGTTGTCTCTAATTTCTTTGAATTATCGTAATATAAATTTACAGCACCACCAGACGCAGCATAAAGCATATCTTCATCAGAAGGATTTCTTAAATAAAAATCACCAGTTCTTATTATTAATCCACCGGTTCCTGTTTCATCTATACGACTATGACTACCATCGTGATATATTTCTAAGTCAGCACTTGTACCAAACAGAGCTTTTGTATTATCAAAAGCCCAAAAATCTCTTGAAAAAATTGTTTTAGTAAAAGCACCATCAACCCTAAGATATTCAGTTGTTCCACCTGCACCATCATCAGATAAAAGAATAATATTTTTATCATTAGCGGTATTTCTTAGATACATATCTCCTATATCATTTTGCCAACTACCATTACCTCCATCGTGCCATAGCATCATTCCTGTAGTTACTACATTGCCAAATGACGCTTTAACACTAGTTTCAAAATTCATGTCTTTAGCAACTCGAGTTTTTACTACACCACCATCTAACCAGAAATAAGATGTAGCAGGTCCGCCAGAACCAGTGCTATCCGCAGCAAAATTCATATCTCCAGCAGTAGTAAGATTTCTAATCACCATATCTGTTCCATTGTGATATATGTCAGAATCTGCACCACCTGTGCCTAACTTAATTCTAATATTATCATTATAAATAACATCACCAGTCATTGTACCACCAGCAAGTGGTAGGTAAATACCATCTCCTAGAGCTGCAGGTGTTATTCTAACGTTATCTGCGCCGGTATACCCAACTAAAAAGTCTACATCGGCTTGTGCAACCTTCTGTGTAAATGCGGAAAATTTTATATTCGCCATGTCTTGTTATTTATTATGGTGCTATTTCTTGTACCATTGAATCAGATGCTGCTTCAGAAATACAATAATCCCCAGCTTCTGATAAAATATAATAGGTTAAAGGTATAGGTCCACCTCCACCCGGAAAGGTTAAAGGTATACCTAAGATTGCGCTAGCATTCGCTAATAATGAGGGTCCATTAAAGCCGGCCATGTTATTGTAATGCTATAATATTACTGCAAGTTGTACCAGTTGCAAAAACTCGTCTTACTTGAACAGGAATAAATGATGAATCAGGGATATTGTTTAGAGTAACATCTTGTCCGTCTATAGTTCTAACTTTAAGAGTACTACCTGGGCCACCAGTTCCGACAAATAAAGTAAATCCTTCCGATTTTCCTATAGTCCCAGCTGCGCCAGTACCATAATTTCCTTTATATATGTCATATGTACCTAATGCAATTCCTGGGAATAAAAGTGTAATTGTTGTAGCAGAATCTACTGATACAACTTCACATATTACGCCAGCCGCAGATACTACTATATCACCACCGCTAATATTATATCCAAGATCATTAGTTGTACTATTAAGAAAATCTTGTCCCGAATCTATTAATGCAGTAGCTGGTCCTCCGTCTTTAGTACCACTAGTTATTATTCCTGGTTTAGGTATATTAATCGTGTCGCTAGGTATAACAGGTATCCCGCTACTTGGTTGATTTTGTGCCATGTTGTGTTATTTATTTATTTTATTGTTATCTTCCTTTTGCTATTTCTGTAATAGGTCCACCCTTATACATTGAAGGAGCTTTTAGTATTTCCATCCCTGTTCTACCAGAACTAGAGCCTTGTCCATGTGGTCTTCCGTCTTGATCTAGTGGTCCATCCCATATATGAGATTCACCTACTATACCAACCTTACTACCTGGTTTTAATCTTTCCATTGCTGGATCATATTTTTTGTTGTGCATAATTTTTATTTTATAAATTAATTTATACGTTATCGTATTTTGAAGTTTTTCTAAATATTCCTGATGCACCAACTGCTCCTTGTCTAGCATTTACATTGCCAAATATACCATTTGCCGCTTGTATTGCAGCCGGATTAAATTGTGCACTTGCATCAGTTATAGCTTGGTCTCGACCACCCATTCCTGAATACCCACCAGCAGCAGGTCCCATATCTCTACCTTGCCATTCCGCAGCAATACCTGGCATTCCTTGGCCTCTACCAGAAAAAGTTCCTAATTGTCCAATTGCCTGTGTTCCAGCAAGACCTAAAGCTGTACCCATAGCGGCTCCCACGAAGTTTATTGGTGATTTTTTCATATTATCTATTTTTATCGTTATTTACATTTTTTATAGAGGTTTGTAAAACCCTATCCATATAAGTTTCTCCTTTCATTATTTTATTCCTTCTTTTACTACTAGGAATATCTTCTTCGCCAAGCATTATTCTATATATTCTTTGAATAAGTGTTTTAGCTTTAAAAGAAACTTTATATATATTATATTTTTGAGTGGTGCGGTTTCTATGTCTCCATACCTCTATCCATTTATTTTGTATTAATCTATTCCATCTTCTATTATCCCAACTATAAGAATAACTACCCATTTTGAAATCTTTTATTGTAAATAGATTTACACAATCTAAATAGATTAATAATTCTAAATCAGCGTCATTTAGATCGTTGTTCCTGGAAGCCCATCTGCGTATTATACGGTAATGTTTTAGCAAATTGAGATCTTTTAAATCTCTTGCATCTAGCTTTTTCATAAAACAACGACCACATCTTGTATCTTAATGACGTGATATATTTTCTTATCTATTTCAATCTGATGACCAGCATGTCTGTCATAAAAGATTTTGTCTGTTTCTTTTAATCCTTGTACTTCATCACCAATGGATATAATACTTGCCTCAACATATCTTATATCCTCTTTATCGTTTTTACTCAAAAGTAAACCACCTTCTGTCTTGGTAGTTCCTTGTTCTATCTTTTGTATAATTAAATTTCTACCTACTGCTTTCATCCATTCTGATATTATTGATTACACAATCAGTTGATAAAATAGTAGTTGCTACGGAAGCCGCATTTGTTAAAGCGCTCTTTGTTACTAGTAATGGATCAATAATACCTTCTTCAATCATATGTACCATATTTCCCGTAACCACATCAATACCTTTTCCGACTGTACTTGGTATTGTTTTTTGTTCTAATCCAGCATTATCTAATATTACTTTAAATGGAGCTAAAATAGCTCTACTTAACACTTTTTCTCCAACATTGTCTTCAGTGATATTCATTGCGGCATTTAATAGTGCAATTCCTCCTCCTGAAACTATCCCTTCTTTAATAGCGGCTTTTGTAGCACAGATAGCATCTTCGACCCTATCTTGTTTTTCTTTTAATTCAACATCTGAATCTGCACCTACTTTTACAATTGCAACCTTAGCTGATAATCTTGCTAATCTATGTTCAAGACCAATTACTTCATGTGGTTTTAATTTCTTAGTTAAATCTTTTTTGATTTTAGCTATGATCTTTTCAACCTCAGAAGTTAATTCTTCTATTCTTAAAATAGTTTGATCTTGTCCTGTAGTTACCTTTAAGCATGTGCCTAAATAGTCTGTTTCTATTATATTTAAGTCGTCTCCTAGATCCTCATTAATTATCTGTGAATTTGTAAGTAGCGCTAAATCTTCTAATATTTCTTTACGTCTTAATCCAAATGCTGGAGGATCAATTACATTTATTTTAATATTACCCTTGATCTTATTCATTACCAATGCTGATAACACTGGTGGTTCTACTTGACCAATAATAAGTAATGATTTATTCTTCTTTATAACGTATTCTAAAACAGATTGGATCTGTCTAATTGAATCAATCTTAGAATCAACAATCATTACTAAAGGATTGTCTAATTCACAAACTCCTTTTTCTTTATCTGTTATTAAATTTTGATTTAATAATCCTTTATCATATTCGACTCCTTCTACTATTTCCACTTTAGTTTCTCCTAGTGATGAAGGTTCCATAATTACAACACCTGTCTCTCCTACTCCTCTAAATGCATCAGCAATTAATACACCTAAATTCTTATCATTATTTGTAGAGATCGTTGCAATTTGATCTATCATTTCGCCTGAAACTGGAACTGTGTTATTTTCTAAGTATTCAACTACTTTTTTAACACCACTTCTAATACCTTCTTTTATCTCTCGTACATTAGATTTATCTACTTCTTTATAAGCTTCTTCTAATATAGCATGAGCTAAAACGGTAGCTGTTGTTGTTCCATCTCCAGCTTCTTTTACTGTTTTACGTGCAGCTTCTTTTATAAGTGTTGCACCAATATTTTCTACAGGATCTAAAAGAATTATTGAATCTGCTACAGTTACCCCATCTTTAGTAATAACAGGTTTTCCTTGCGCGTCTTCTAAAATTACACACTTACCGCTAGCCCCTAAAGTGGAGCTAACAGCGTTTGTGAGTTTTTCAATTCCCTTAAATACCTGATTTCTGGCTTCTGTGCCAAAATTTAGATTTTTTACAATCATAGTATTTAATTTAATTTAATTTAATTTAATTATTTAAAGGTTTTTACTACTTTAGGCCCTTTTAAGAAATCTACTTTTTTAGCATAATGATCAATGCTTCCATCGATTGCTGCTTCAGCACCTTCTAAAGTTTCCCTTCTTGTTACATCAATCCATTTATCGCAACTATGATCTTTTTTGGGATCACATCCACAATTAACTTCCTTGTATTCTGTTTGGTAAAAACCATTAGGTAATTGTACAATCCTCCAGTTCTTTTTTTCTGCGAGGTGTTTCCAAAGGTTTATTTGGTCTTCGGATATTTGTGGTTGACTATTCCACGTTCTAGTCTGATAATAAAACGTCATTTGGTTTTGGTTTTAAATTAATTATCGGTTATGTCCCTTACCCGGGACTGGGTCTATTTTATATTATTACTTATTTTTTTATAGATTTACTATAAAGAAACATTAAGCGCATCTATTCTAGACTTTTGGTCTGAAGATAATGAACTTACGAATAATGGTTTTTGCATTTTTAAAGCTATATGTCTTTCATTTCTGAATAAGTCACCTACTTCGTCTTCGGTTCTATCTGCTTCAGCAATTGCTTGAACTCTTTCACATATATCAACCGAATCCATAGATGCAAATATATCTTTATCTGCTTGTTCTTGTGTGTACTCTTCTACTTCTTCACTCATGATTTTAATTGTTTAATTGTTGTTTTAATTGTTTTACTTCTGCAGACAGTTCTTGCACTGCTTTTACTAATACTGGGATTAAGTTAGATTGTGCTACAGTGTATTGATCTGGATTATTGGTATCTACAATTCCAGTATAACCCGTATTTGTTTGTTCTAATATTTCTTGTACTTCTTGTGCTACAAATCCTGATGCTTCTTTATCTTTATCTACATCACTATTTCTTAAGTCCCATTTGAATTTTCTAGGTTTTAATTTATTTACAAAATCAACCCCTAATTCTAAATCTTTAATTTCTTTTTTATCTCTTTCGTCTGATACGAAACTCCATGCGGCGGCTGCCCCTTGGAATCTAGCAGTTACACTGCCATTATATATATTTACTTCATTAGCCACTGTAGCAGCTGACACATCAGCACCAGATCCTAAACATATATTAAGATCACCTGTTGTAGCTGTATATCCTGCTCTTCTTCCTAAAAAAGTATTATTTTCTCCAGTTAATACATAACCAGCAGCTCGTCCTAGTAAAGTATTTCTAGTTCCAGTAGTTAATGCTATCCCAGCTTCACCACCTATAATGGTATTATCAGCGCCTGTTGAAACAAATCCACCAGCTTGATGTCCTACAGCGGTATTATATGCATCAGCTCCGGCATCTTGACCTCCTAAAGTAGCCCAACCTATAGCCACATTCTTTCCATGAGCATCTTCATTGGTTAATGCTCCATAACCTATAGCCACATTATAAAGACCCGTTGTTAAAGCATCACCAGCTAAACCACCTATTAAAGTATTTTGAGTACCTGTTGTCATAGCTGTTCCTGCTTCATAACCTATAGCAGTATTGTAAGCAGTATTATTAGTATTTTGGTCTTCTAATGCTCTAAAACCTATAGCTACATTATAACTACCTCCAGTTTCAGCACCTAAAGCCTGCATACCAATAGCAATATTCTGACCCCCTGTAGTTAAAGCATCTCCCGCAAGACCTCCAATAAGTATATTTTGAATACCTGTTGTAATATTTTCACCAGCAGCAAAACCTATTGCAACGTTGTAAGCATCAGCCCCAGCGTCTAGATCATATAAAGCCTTATATCCTATTGCTACATTTCTACCATGCGCATCTTCACTAGTTAAAGCGGCAAACCCTAAAGCTACATTATAACTTCCTGTAGTTAATGCATCACCTGCAAGCCCGCCTATTAATACGTTTTCTGCACCTGTTGTCATTGTCCAACCTGCGTCATAACCAATAGCAACATTATAAGCGTCTACGCCTGCGTTTTGAGTAAATAAAGCATTATGTCCTATTGCGATATTCCTACCATGACCATCTTCAGAACTTAAAGCATTATAACCTAAAACAGTATTTCTTGTTCCCGTAGTTAGGGCGTCTCCTGCATAAGCTCCTAGTAAAGTATTATATGTACCTGATGTAATCTCTAAACCAGTACTGAATCCAACAGCAACATTATAAAGATTACCACTATTTTGATCTTCTAAAGCAAAAGGACCTATAGCTACACTTCCATGGCCTGCTTGATCAGTTGATAAAGCTTTGTATCCAATTGCAATATTGTTTGCTCCAGTAGTTAAAGCATCGCCTGCCAAACTACCTACAATAGTGTTTTGAGTTCCTGTTGTAATAGCTGCACCAGCACTGTGGCCTACACCGATATTATACATATTAGCAGCGCCTAAAGGGTTTTGTGCATTTAATGCCGAATAACCTATAGCCACTGAATATGAACCTTCTTGATTAGTTTGTAAAGCACCATGTCCTATTGCTATATTTCTAGACCCTGTAGTATTACTTGCTAAACTATATGCACCTAAAGTAACACCTCTATCACCTGATGTATTAGCGCTACCTGAATAATAACCAACAAAACTATTTTCTATACCTGTTAATGCTCCGTCTCCAGAAAGACCACCTATTAATGTATTTCCAGTAGATGTTGTAATAGCTTGACCAGCATTATAACCCACGGCTGTATTATAAGCAGTTGCTCCAGCTCCAATTTGATTTTCTAAAGTTCTAAATCCTATAGCTGTATTACGCCCGTCTGATACGGCTGCTGACAGTGCGTAAGTTCCTAAAACTGTATTTCTACTACCGTCGTCTAAAGCATCACCAGCATTACCTCCTATAAGTGTGTTTTCTATACCTGTTGTAACAGCTCCACCTGCGTTATATCCTACCGCTACATTATACGCGTCAGTACCTGCGTTTAAAGCATTTAAAGCAGTATATCCAATAGCCACGTTTTTACCATGAGCATCTTCTGATCCTAAAGCGCCTCCACCTATAGCAATATTATGACTACCGCCTGTTAAAGCATCACCCGCGTTACCACCCATAAGTATATTTTGAATACCTGATGTCATTAACGCTCCAGCCTCGTGCCCAACAGCTACGTTATAGCCAAGAGCATTTACATTTAAAGCATTTAAAGCCGCGTATCCTATAGCTGTATTAGCACCACCTCCAGTTTCAGCGTTTAAAGCATGTGACCCTAAAACAGTATTATAACTACCAGTAGTTAACGTTTCACCAGCGGTACCACCTATCAAAGTATTTCTAATTCCTGTTGTAACAGATAAACCAGCTTCATATCCTACCGCTACATTATATGCGTCAGCCCCAGCATTTTGAGTATATAAAGCAGTGTAACCTATTGCTGTGTTTTTACCATGACCATCTTCTGCACTTAAAGCAAAATGACCAACAGCTGTATTGTAATTACCGGTTTGTAATGCGTCTCCAGTTCCTGCACCTACTAATACATTTCTAATACCTGTTGAAACTGATAAACCAGCATTATAACCTACCGCTACATTGTAAGCATCAACGCCTGCGTCTTGAGCCGTTAAAGTTAAATATCCTACAGCTACGTTCTTACCATGTGCATCTTCTTGATCTAAAGATCCATGCCCTATAGCTACATTAAAACTACCACTTGTTAAACTATCTCCTGCTAAACCACCAATTAAAGTATTTTCAACTCCTGTTGAAACAGATAAACCTGCGTTATATCCTACAGCAACATTATAAACATCTGTATCAGAGGTGTTATTTTGACTAGATAAAGCTAATCTTCCAATAGCTACATTTCTATCACCTCTAGTTTCTGAACCTAAAGCTTCGTATCCAATAGCTACATTTGTATTACCATCTGTTAAAGCATCTCCTGCAAGACCACCTATTATTGTGTTTTGTGTACCTGTTGACATAACTGCGCCGGCGTCATATCCTACAGCCACATTGTAAGCGTCCGCGCCTGCGTTTAGTGTCCTTAAAGCAAAAGCACCTATAGCAACATTTGTACCATGGCCATCCTCTGTACTTAAAGCATCATAGCCTATGGCAGTATTATATAAACCAGTAGTTATAGCGTCTCCAGCTAGTGCTCCTATTAAAGTATTTCTAATACCTGTTGTAATATATTCTCCAGCAAGATGCCCAATAGCAACATTTAAAGCTTCACCGTTATAATTTTGGCGTTTCAAGGCCGCCCAACCAACAGCAACACTTCTACTACCAGTATCTTCAGTAGATAAAGCTTCGTGTCCTATAGCAATGTTATAACTACCTGTGGTTAACGCATCTCCAGCTAAACCGCCAACCATAGTATTATTTATACCTGTTGAAATAAAAACTCCAGTATTATGACCAACTGCTGTATTATAAGCATTTGCCCCTGCGTTTTGAAGTGCTAATGCATATGATCCAATAGCAACGTTATGTCCATGAGCATCTTCTGAGCTTAAAGCTTGATATCCAATTGCAACATTATTATCACCTGTAGTAATTGCATCACCTGCTAAACCGCCTAAAGCAGTATTATAATTACCACCAGCAGCTAAATTTTGTAAAGCTTGGAATCCTAAACTTGTATTATATGTAGTAGCTCCTTCTGTTCTGGCTATTTGGTCTGCTCCACTCATATAAGGAACGAATGGGCCACCAGCACCACCACCAGTTGTTTCGATTATATTACCGTTTGCATCTACAGATAAATCATATGTTGCAGTCCCAGTAAAAGTACCTCCACCATATTGATTAAATTGTATTGCACCTACACCATCAATGATCATATTATCATTATCTGCCCCTGCATTATTAGTAGTTCTAAATTGTAGTTGTCCAGCATCTCCTGCAGTAGCAGTATCTGGGAATGATAATATTGACGCTTGTTTTATTGTAGATCCACCCGCATTAGTACCGTAAAAATATATTGGCCAGCTATTAACATTTGCACCAGCACTATTTCTTTCCATTCTTACTCCACCATTTATTTCTAATCGCGTTCCTCCAGTTCCACTTGGTGTCATTGCTATTCCTAATCTTCCATTAACTTGATCCCATTCTAAAGTACTAGCAGCGGTTACAGTATTTACACTATCCCAATATGTAATTCTATTAGTAGTACCACTACCTGCTACAAAAGTTTGGTCAATTTTTTCCCATCTGTCTGTTGCGCCTTGTTCGATAAATACCACCCAGTCACCAATATTCCATGAGTTTGGTGTAGTTGCTGGGCCATTGGGTGTTGCGCTACCAGCTGTAGTAACTACATAGTAATGTCCAGTTACTTTCAATGCTGGAGTTGCTAAATCAGGATTACCTTGATCACTAGCACCACCTTCAGCTACATTTCTTGCATCCCAATTTCCTTGAAATATTAAACCTGCAGGAATCCCTGCTATTTCTGTATCTACATATCCTTTCGATGCTGCATCAGTAGTTGCAACTGGTGTAAGAGGAATTGTAACTTGTCCGCCGAAAGCACTTTGAGTTGCGCCACTTATTGTAAGATTACCTGTGCCAACTGTATTACCTGTTATTGTAAGAGTTGTAGCACCTACATCCTGAGCTACTATGGAATCACCTAATAATCCACCAGGTCCGTCACTCCATCTTGTCAATGTGTTAGTTGTTCCTGTACCACCACCGGTTCCCGTTACATACGCAGCAATATTAGCTAACGTTACACTTTTAGTAGAGTTTTGAGTACTTGTATCTGAGATTAAAAGTAAATCACTACCCTGTAGGGCGGTTAATGGAGGATAAGTATAAATTATTGCCATGTATTAATTTTACGTATAAATTCTTATTTCTATCGATGCATTTGTTAGGAAACCATCTTGAAGCGCATCTAGGAATACTGTTGTTGTTCCTGGATTTGACCATCTAACAGACTGATTACCCAATGCACCTATTCCATTATTTAAAAATACTATTGTCTTAGCAGCAGTGAATACAGCACTAGAGGCTGTAGCTGTAAATTCGCCAAAGGCTGTTCTAGCCCAGGTAATTGTTGCACCTATATCGTTTTTTAATACAGTAGCTACCGGGTTATTAACTCCAGTTTGAGTTAACAATGCGGTATATGCAGTATATCCTAGTCCTGTAGCTACCACATCGGATAGTACGAAATTCTTTGTTGGGTTGATCTGTGTTCCGGCAGTTGTTATATCGGAACCGACTAAATAGTCTCCAGCGGCAGGTGTGCCAACTGGATATGCGGAGATTATTGCCATAGTTGATTGTTAGTTAAAGTCTATAAATATATACTTACGTGTAAAAAGGGAAATTTACGTCTTTTCTTTCTTTTTTATTTCTTTCTTATATAATATATATATAATATAATATATAATATAATATTACTTATCTTAAATATTATACGAAGTATAATATTATTATATACCTGTTATATAAAATATAGTAAAAAAATTTGGGTAAAAAATATTTTTTGGAAAAGTATTACGAATAGCGAGGGTTAGGGTCCCCCTTCCTTTTTTTTTGCCATTTTGTCACGTAAAACCGTTTTTATTCGCCTACGGGGCCTATTTCTATGACATTTTGACGCATATATACCGACTTTTACCCATGCTTAGTAAATACCTTTTGCCTTTTTCCGTGGAGTAGATAGGTAATACGATCGTGACCTGATAATATATATGTAACAACGCCGGATCATACCGGTCTTAACACGATTAACCATGAATAACAACGACTTAGACCAGACCAAGCTAGACTATTGGCTGATGTTTATCGATGGATCGATTACTCTCGAGACATTGGTTGAATTAATAAATGATTATGTATAGTATATAATTATAGTATTATATCTATATGACAATATGTCACACTATGACACTTTGTCC